>Ga0302253_1001043_pt1 | contig 18484 bp, 14 predicted proteins | sample AAG_RA_Trp_MG_FD_193537 | JGI IMG/M metagenome (GOLD analysis project Ga0302253, IMG submission 193537) | Enriched activated sludge microbial communities from anaerobic digester in WTTP, New Holstein, Wisconsin, United States - AAG_RA_Trp | ecosystem: Engineered > Bioreactor > Anaerobic >...
TCGGCCCCGCACCACTGGCAGAATTTTCCGGAGGCATCCGTCTCTTTTCCACATTTAGGACAGAACATTCGATAGACTCCTGATAAGTAAACTTCATCCAGAGTCCTTTTTAATGTATCGTTCTTTTCCGGAATTCTGCCTGCTTCCCGAAATCGCGACCCGTGGAACCGTTTCCGGCACAAATCAGTAATACGAGCACATGCAAGGGATCTGCATGAAGACTGCCCGGATCCTGATAGTCCTTGCCGGGGTCGTACTCAGTGCTCTCGCTGCCGGCTGCACGAGCCCGACCGGTGTGTTGATGAACAGCGGTATTACGACGCCTGCCCCGCAGGTGACGGTATCACCGGAGATAACGTTGCTCTCGCAGGGGGCCCTCCTGCCGGTGCAGACATTGCCTGCTGAACAATACGTTGACGTTCAGCTCTCCAAGGAGCGCCCGGACTATTCGATCCACCTTCTCTACAATGGCGGCAAGGGAGAAGTGAGCGTCCAGAACATCTTCCTGAAAGCGACTCTCTCGGATGGGCAGGTTATTGAACAATATATGAACGATAACCAGCGGCAACCGAGGAGAGGTGACGAGATCGTCATCAAGGGAACCCGGGGCAGCGACAGGGTCGAGGTTTATATCACCAGCGTTGGCCAGACTTACAAGATCCTCGACAAGGAACTGCTGGTGAACCGCCTCTGACGTGCCCAGATAATTCCCGGGCATCTTTTTTCCAGAGTATCAGCCGGTGTGGCTGATCCTGCTGATCCGTTCCGCGTATTTCTGTGTTGCGTACCCGAGCAGGCCGGCAATCGCCAGGACTGCCGCCAATACCGCCCATTGCTCAGCCCCTGCCGTGCCCACTGCGAGCCGTGTCAGGAGGTTCATCGGGTTTGCCGGAAGGGAGAGGGCAAAGAGGATCACGACAACAAGCGCTGTCGAGAAGATGAACTGGGCAGCGGTCCGCTCGCGGTAATGGAGGGCTGTCAACGCGCCAAGCAGGACGAGGACAAAGGAACTTACGGTAACGTGCAGCAGGATCAGGCCGGCATTCTCGATCGCGATACCATTGATCATCAGAAGTATCAGCCAGATCGCAGCCTGGACGGGGACGAGGACCTCGCATGCCAGAACCTTGCCCCAGACCATCTCGGAGAATGTGACCGGTGTCGAGACCAGCGTCTCCAGAGTGTCGTGCTGGTATTCTTCAGTAATCAGGTCGATGACGAGCGCTGAAGCGATGATCGCCGGCATGAAGACCAGGAGCGGGATCAAAAGACCGTACACGAACTCGTAGAAATCACCGCCCCCGGATGCCGGGGGAAACCGGAGTGGCAGCGGCTGTTCGTTCAGCCGTTCCTCCCGGACTTCCCTCAGGTCCTTCTCGTACCGCAGGAAAATATCCTTGAGCTTGACATCCACGATGGCACTCTGGAGATCGTTTTGCAGGGTGTAGAGTGTGACCTTGATCGGGTCATCGCCATCCGGCGGTGTATCAGGAACCCATATCACGGCAGCAAGTTTCCGCTCCTTAAGGGCAGTCACCCCGGTTGAGAGGTCCATCTGGAAGACCCGGAAGTCCGGGCTCGCATAGAGATAGCGGGACAGGTCCGATTCATTCCCCGCGTAGCCAACATTGTACTTGAACCGGGAGTACTTTGAGAGCGACGAGGGGTCGTACATCGAGGTGAGCCCCACCATCAGGAACGAAGAGAAGAGGGCAACGAAGAGCTGGAGCAGGATGGCAAGCAGGATCGTACGCTCTGATATGAGGCCGCGGAATTCCTTCTTTGCAATGATGGACAGGTGCTTTGCCTTCATAAGAACCACCCCAGGATGAAGTAGAGGTTATAGAGGCAGTGGACAACCATGGCAAGGGCAAGCCCCGGAACGAACCCTTTCGCTCCCCATTTTTTTATGCAGCAGGCAACGATCAACACTCCCGCGAAATGGAGGAGGAGCGGGAGCCAGAGCGAGCCGAGGGAGAGGAAGAGGATGCTGCCGAATACCGAGTCCGAGATCTGGGCAAGGGTGACGAAGAGGAGGAGCTTCTCGCCAACAAGGAACCCGATGGCAGTAGCCCCGCTGGCAAGGATGAGGTTCTTCCACGTCAAAAACCCGGGGTCACGGATATAGATCGTGTAGATCCCGATCCCTTTTGCCGTCTCTTCAATCAGCGCGGCAAAGAGCAGGAGGAAGACGAGCGACGCCGGCATCGGGAGGTTGAAGAAGAGGACCAGGCACATCATCTGGACCATGAAGACGAACGGGATGGAGAATCCCGTGAGGAGGAAGAGTGAGAGGAACGGGTGTTTCTGCGAGAGGATCTCCGAGAGGAACTCCCGCATCCGCGTCACGAGCCCTTTCTCCGAGAAGAGCCGCTCTTCCTTGAAGTTCCGTGCCGCGATATAGAAAAGGACCGCGCTCGTCAGCCAGAAGAGCGAGGTCGAGTACAGGTAATCGGTGACTGTCCACGGGGTGCCCTGAATGGTGAGCACAATGAGCGTTAACGGCGAGATGAGGCTGATGACGTGGACATTGGCAAAGATGCTCGGGAAGAAGAGGTATGAGGTAGCCACGGTCGAGAAGAAGATCGAGATAAACGAGAGTTCCTTGAAGCTCCGCGAGAGCATCCCGATGAGGAGCGCGTTTGCGAGGAAGAAGAAGATGACCGGGATGAGCGGGAGGATGATGATCGGTGAAGCCCGGATCCAGAGCGTGAGGGCGGCACAGATGGCAACCATTCCCAGGAGGTAGGGTAGCATTTTACCGATGATGATGGATGTTGTCTTGACCGGTGCCGAGAGGAGGATCTCTCCCTTCCGCTCGATCCGTTCGTTCATGATGCTCATCATAAAGAACTGGCTCGTGAAGTAGAGCGGGAAGATGAAGACGAAGACGAGGATGATGGAATCGAACGGGAGCGGGGGCGAGAGCTGGGACGGGGTCTTGAACGTGCCCATCGTGCCGGTTGACGATGAGAGGGTTTCTGTGTAGCGCGAGATCTGGGTATTCTCGGCATTGGACTGGACCAGCTGTCCGCGGAGTTCCTCCTTTGTGACAGAGAGGGTCGGTGACGGCGTTGCCACCTGCTCCACCGGCCCCTCCGGCACCGGCGCAGCCCGCACCGGAGCGGCGCTGACGTACTGGCCGCTCTGGGTGGCAAGGAAACTAAGTTCGCTCTTTATGCTCTGGGTGTCGATCCAGAGCGGGTACGCAGCAAAGAGATCCTCTTCGCGGTTGTACACGCTGCCTACGTATTTCGCGTAGTCGCGTTCGAGGGTTTTGCGTGCCGCAACGGACCGGCTCGATGTACCCGTGTACGCGTAGCCGTTGATGACAAGAATATCGAAATCGCCCCGCTGGGCGATGAGGTCTCTCTCGGGGAGCTGGAAGACCGTGAACCGTGCATCCCCTGAAAGGATCTGTGCCATGGCCGGGTCATCGACGCCGATCCGGTACATCCCGTCCTGGAGGTGAAGGCCGGTCTGGGCTGAGAAGCCGGTGACGGCCACAAGCAGGACAAAGAGGACGATGGCAAGCGGGAGAACGTCCCTGCTCATCATGGAAAAGGACTTCTTTACTTCCCATCGCGCGATGGTCGTGATATCGGCAAGCATGCCCATCATGTCCCCTCAGCATCTCTCCTGCATCATCACCCCGGCGAAGAGGGAAGGTAGCAGACAACGATAGTTGAGTGTAATACCGGGTTTCTATATGTAGTTCTCCATCCCGGCAGGTTCAGTTAATGATGATGTTGTTGACCGTGTAGTGGTAATTCAGCTCTTGGGCCAGGTATGGCATCAGGTTGTCTACATCGTAAAAGGTCGTTTCGAACACGGGATCGTAATACGAGAACGGTTGCCCGGCCCGTGCCTCGATCCGGGCCACCGCATGCACGATCTCCGCTTCCGATTTCCAGTCATCGTCCTTATACGGCCAGATGCGGTAATCCATGTCGGCGATTGCAATCAGTTTCTTCACGTGGTATCCCTGTTCCGTGAGGTTTCGGGTTGCTTCCAGGTCACCGAGTGAAAATGTATACAGGCTGTAAACACCGGAACCGGAACAGGTCACCCACATCCTTGGGTGAGTATGGATGATGATATACTGGCGGTCTTTTTTCATCAGGCTGGTGAAGAGATCTGCATCGATACTCCAGTAGTCGCCCTTGACGAAGGTGGATTCCCCGGTATTCATATCGATAAGGTACCCGATCTCCCTGGACTTCTTTACATCGCAGTTCCAGGGGCTGCCCTGGTGGATGATCACGGTATCTGCGACATCGCTGTCGATGAACATCTCCAGTTTGTTCCGTGCATCAACGATCCGGGCATTGAGTGCAGTCTCGGAGATTGCGGTCGGGACGGGGGACGGGACCGTGACGGGAGATGTAACGGTAGTATTGACCGGCAGGGGGATTTTCGTAACCCTCGGCGATTGAACGGTTGTTACTCCAGGTGATGCCGGAACAGTGACCATTGCCGGAAGTGGAGTTGTCGTAAACCCCAGTGATTCCTGCGTTACCGCGGGAGGATGGTCCGGTGCAGAACAACCGGTGATCGCGATAAGGATGAGGATGGTCAGGAGTGCCAGGGAATTCAGGCAGATGTTCCGGCACATGGTGCAATTGCATCGGCAGGGAACAATAAAAAACGATCCCTGCGCAAGGCGGATGCCGGCATCCCAATCTATATCACCAGAACAACACAAGTCTGATCGAAAGGCGATTCCCATGATCACGTCCCGCAACCTCACGAAGAACTTCGACGGTTTCCTGGCGCTCGACAATGTCAGTTTTTCGTTTGAGGATGGCGAGATCTTCGGGATCATCGGCCACAACGGGGCGGGCAAGACGACACTCCTCAAGATCATCTCCGGCCTCATCACCCCGACCTCGGGCGAGCTCTTCATTAATGATATCGACGTGGTCAAAGATCCCCTTTCCCTGAAGCAGAACCTTGGATATTTGCCGGAGGAGTCCCGCCTCTACGAGACGATGACAGCGGAGAACTACCTTGCATTCTTCGGGGAGATCTACGGGCTCTCCCAACAGGAGATCAACGTCAGGTCCAGCCAGCTCTTCGCGGCGCTATCCCTCGAGCCTGATGGCAAGAAGATCGGTGAGTTCAGTAAGGGCATGAAGCGGAAGACCGCGATCGCCCGCTCGCTCATCCACGATCCGGGTTTCCTGGTCTACGACGAGGCAACAAGCGGTCTCGACCCGATGACGTCGCGCTTCATCGCGGATTACCTCCGCCGGCTCCGGCAGGACAAGAAGACAATCGTCCTCTCGGCCCACAACCTGTACCAGGTCGAGGCGATCTGCGACAAAGTGATGATCCTCCGTCGGGGAAAGGTCGTTGCGTTCGGCACGATGAAGGAACTTCGTGAGCAGTTTGGTTCGCTCACGTACACGATCTTTTTCTCCATCGACGACCCGACAAAGCTGGTGGGGCATTCCAAAACGTACCGGCAGGAGGAGGGATTCTTTATCTGCGAAGCAGAGGACATGAAGGATCTCAACGAGTGCACTGCCACGATAACGGAGGCCGGCGGGCGGGTCGAAAAGATTGAGTCCCGATATCCCTCGCTTGAGGAGATGCTCTTAAAGATCGGGAAATAAGAAACGAACGGGATGGCCTCTCCCGCGTTATGCGATCCGCACGGATGCCCCGCTGTTCCGTGCGGCAGTGATGATTGTTGTTCCACCGAGAGACTCGTCCATGAATGACCGGGCCGCCCTCTCTATTGATTTCATGCCTGTATCCCCGATTGCGTAGACCGCCGGCCCGAATGAGCTCATGCCGGCACCGGCAGCACCTGCCCCGCGGAGCACCGGCAGGAGACCGGTCACGGCCTGGGGCTGGAGACTGAACTCGACCTTCTTGAACCCGAGTTCCTGGACATTGTTGATCGCGGAACCAAAGAGATCGAGATCCTGCCCGGCAAGGCCCGGCAGCATCCGCATCAGCACCTCGTGGGAGAGCGCCCGGACCTCGTCGAGCGGAACCGGGCAGCGGGTCCGGAAGATATCCGCTTCCTGCCCGCCGCTTGCCCCGGTCGGGACAGCGGGGATGGCGAGCAGGATCTTCCAGTCCTGCGGGAATTCGTGCCGGACAATGACGGGAGGGGGATGAACGCCCCGCGAGGCGGACGATGGGCGGAAGTCGGTCTTCTCGCCACCGGCCCCGAAACGGTGCCCGCCGTCGATAATGAACCCGCCCTGGTCGAATGCAGCAGTGCCGATGCCTGAGGTCCCGCCCCTTCCTGTGAGCCGGGCAAGTTCGCGGGCCGTGAGGTGACGGTCGTGGAGTTCAGCAATCGCTTTTGCCACGGCAAGCGAGAGCTGCGATCCACACCCGAGGCCGACATGGGCCGGGTAGTGTTTCCTGACCGTGATGGCAACGCTCCCGCCAAGACCGAGTTTCTGCAGCACATCCGCTGCCACAAGCCGGACCCGCTCCTGCATGACCGGGTCGCATCCGTTCACGGAAAGGACCGGCGAGAGTTCTGCTTCGATGAGGATCCCCGGCTCGTCCAGCGTGATGCCGATGCCACCGTCCACCCGGCCCGATCCCCCGTGCATATCGATGAGCGAGACGTGAACCCGCGAGGGCGTGTTGACAATAACCCGGCGGGTATCGAGGAAGCGGTTGAAGGGAAATTGCTCTTCGATGAAGATGAGCGGCTTGCCGCTGTGGATGATCTGGTACTGCCGCGAGAGGAGCGGCTCGCTTTTACAGATGGCAAAGATTCTGCCTGCCTCTTCCGATGCGGGGAGGACCCGGGCAGTGAGGATCTCGCGTCGCGCCTCGATCTTATGCTGAGCGATAATCTTCCCGATGGGGATATCAGCTTTCATCAGGTCGTCCCTGAATTCCGGCGAGAGGCGGTTGACCGGCGTACGGGACACCGCGTAAATCAGCACCTCACCGCCTTCTTCGGTCTTGATCTCCACAACCCGGTAATTGACCAAATCGCCCTCTGTAATAGCGAGCTGTTCTGCAGCAGAGCGGTCGGCCGGGACAATCTCCTGAACGAGCGTCTTTATGACCACTTTCTTTCCGGTAATCGACTCCAAAATCTGGGTTACCGAACCATCCGTCCCGAGCAGGAACTTCTGGACGGGAGAGATTCTCCCCACTTCGGCCTCCATCTTCCGGATTGCATCCCTGATGTCCATCCAACCTTCGTTATCGCACGGGAAGATAAGGATGCTGATGCATGGGTGGTTCTAAAAATACGTATGGTGATTCAGCAGTTCTTCCCCGACCGTCCAGGTACTAATCGTCCCGGCTCTGCCGGCGATGGCACTCGCGCCAGGATCTCTGCGAGAAATTCCCCGTTCAACCGGCCCTTTTTGCCGATGACTGCCCCGGTCCGCAGTGTGAGAACCCGCAACGTCATAATGTAACTATCAGAAAAGAGGTCGAGCCCTCCGGTGGCAAAATCATCGATGGAGAGCGGCAGGCAGGGTGCATCGGAGGGCGGCTTGCTGCTGACCGGGCAGATGCGGATAAGACCGGCCTCTTCAGTACCGATGACAATGACCGGCCGGGTCTTTGGAGGGGTGCGATCATCCAGCGCAACCGACACGAGGAGGACATCACCAACAGCATACTTCCCCATGCATACGTATCCGGCGCGAAACGCGATAAGCGGTGGGGTTCCTGCATGACAGGAACGGGAACTCTTTATCCAGAGCAGTGCAAAGGAAGATTGATGACGCGCTGCCATAACTGCGGCAACGAAACAACCCTCCCGTTTACCTGCCAGCACTGCGGTGGGAAGTTTTGTTCTGACTGCCGGCTCCCTCCCAACCACAATTGCACGGGGATCGGCAGCTGGAACAGGAAACCCCGGCCGGCCGTGGGCATGAGTTACAGCCGGGGCGGCGGCGTGAGTGCGACCGGTGGAATTGCTGTGGATACCCGGCGCGGGGCGGCACAGAAGGCAGTAAGCGGCGTCCCATACCTGAAGATCATGATCGCAATCATCATCCTGATCATTCTCGGTTTTGCGGGACTCCTGCTTGCAGGGCTCCGGGTTTGAGGGAGTCGTGTTAACCAGTACTGCTGAACAGTCTCCTGTAAAGGCATCCGGCTGCGTGGTTGCCTGGTTCCGGAACCTTTTTTGGTGCGGGCATCTGATACTCTGACTGGAGGAACGTGAATATTCATGTGGCTCGAACTGCTGACATTCCTGATCGGTATCGCCTTTGGTTTTTTTCACAAGGGAAAGGAAGACTACTGGGGTATCCTCCGGAACGGTGCGGTTCTCGGGATTGTCATCGGCGTCCTCGCAGTACTCATCTCGATGTTCCTTGCGCCGGGCAGCACGAGCCTGAGCTTTGACTTCCTTGGGGCGTTCGGGACCATTCTTGTGATCCTTGTCTTTGTCATCCTGATGGTTGCGGGCGCATTCATTGGCGACCGGATCGAGCGGGTCCTGAGAAAATAAATTTTAAAAAAATTTCATCGGCCAGACTTTGGCATGAAAAAGTCCTGACTTTTTTTTCAAACGAGCCTGAAAAGCTTCGCCCGTCACTCCCGTTTTCTCTAAACCGGATCGCTGCAAACGATTCAGCCGCACGCATTTAACCTGCGGCAACCAACCGGAGATTTGGATCTTCTATGAAAATTCTCGCTATCAATGGGAGCCCCCGAACTCTCCGGAGCACAACGCGGCAGCTCGCACAATTCGTGCTTGACGGAGCCGCTGAAGCCGGCGCAGAGACAGAGATGATCGATCTCTGCGATCTCAGGATCACGCCCTGCACCGCGTGCGAGGGTTGCTCCTTTAATGGCATCTGCGTATTCGAAGACGACATGCCGGCGCTTGTAGAGCGGATGAAGGAAGCGGACGGGATCATTTTTGCCTCGCCTGTGTATATCGACAACGTCTCCGGCCAGATGAAAATTTTCTTTGACCGTCTGGCTGACGCGATCCATTATCAGATCCTCGCAGGAAAGTACGGCTGCTCGGTTGCGAGCACGCATACCTCAGGCGGGGACGCTGTTGTCGCGTACCAGAACCACGTGCTCAACTATCTTGCGGTAGTCTCGGTTGGCGGTATCAGCGTGGCAACCGGTGGTGACTCCTTTGTTGTGGATGAAAAAGAAGCGGATGCAAAGACACTTGGCCATAATCTCGTGGATGCTATCACGAACGGATTCTCCGACAAGAACCAGGAAGCGGAGATCGCGGACAACCGGGAATTTTTTCGCGATATTGTTGTGGAGAACAAGGATATGCGCACGGAAGAATACGAGCGGTGGAAGCGGCTTGGCTGGATACGGTGACCGTTCTGGCGAATTATTGAAAAAAAGATGATTGGGTCTCAGTAGTTCTCCGCCAGCAGCTCGAAGTGCGCCTGCGGGTGGTCGCAGACCGGGCATTTTGCAGGAGCGTTCTTCCCGCTCATCACATGGCCACAGTTCCGGCAATGCCACTGGGCCGTGGACCCCGACTTGAAGACCTTGCCTTTTGTGACATTCTCGTACAATTTCCGGTACCGTGATTCGTGGTGGGCCTCGACCTTGGCGACATTAGCAAAGAGACGGGCAATCTCGGGGAATCCTTCCTTCTTTGCGGTTGCGGAAAAGTCCGGGTAGAGCGTGCCCCACTCCATCTTCTCGCCATCTGCCGCAGCTTTCAGGTTCTCCTTTGTTGTCCCGATCACACCGGCGGGATAGCCGGCGGTGATAGTGACCTCGCCTCCTTTAAGTTCCTTGAAGAAGAGCTTTGCATGTTCCCGCTCGTTTGCTGCGGTATCCTCGAAGATCGCGGCGATCTGTTCGTATCCTTCCTTCCGTGCAACGCTTGCAAAGAAGCTGTACCGGTTCCGTGCCTGCGATTCGCCGGCAAACGCCGCGAGCAGGTTCTTCTCGGTCTTGCTACCCTTGAACTTCATAATACGATCAATTCAATGTATTCAACCATGACGGAAATATCCTCCGGTGGAAATGAAAATTTCCGGGACGACCGGCTGTATCGGGCGCCGGCCGTACCGTGACTTTGATAAGAGGGAAGACCCAACTGACAGGTGAGGATTCCGTATGCAGCGGCCCGGTCCTGTGCTATTTATTATCATCTTCTTCCTTGCGGGTTTTATCCTGCTTGCGGTAACCCAGTTCGTGACCCGTGACTATCCGGAACATCCCGGAGGAATATCCTATGGACTGGACGCACAATTGCCCGCCCCCAACTACTATACCGGCATCGACTTCGATACCCTTTCGTCCAATGACCACCTCACCGTAATCCCCCTCAAGAGTTTCCGGCAGCAGGTGACCAACTACAGCTGCGGGGCGGTTGCGGCAATGACCGTGATGTCCTATTACAAAAAACCGGTCAACAACACGGATGACGAGGAGGTCCTGCTTGCCCACGAGATGTTCCCGCATGTTTCGGAAAAGACCGGCATCAATCCTGAACAGATGACCGCGTGGTTCAACCGGAACGGATGGAACGCCACATGGCATACCGGGGGAAGCCGGGAGATGCTCCTTTCCAACCTGAAAGCCGGGGTACCGACGATTGTCGAATGGATCGACTGGGGCGGCCACTGGGTGGTTGTTGTCGGGTATGACACGCGGGGAACGAAAACAGTCTGGGACGATGTCATCATCTTTGCCGATTCCGTTGACTGTCACGATGACCGGGTGGATGGGATCACGTACGCAAACTACGGGGAGTTCGATGCCATGTGGTTCGATGCCCATTACTTCCCGGCGGAGATGCGGGACCGGGTGTATGTTATCGCCCGCCCGGCCTGAATCCCGGACACACCGTATCCCTTATTTCTGCGCAGACCGGAACGCACCCTTCGGTACGGTAATCTCAAAGCACGCGCCTTTCCCGTGCGTCCCGGTCTCGTGGATCTCAATGCCGGTGATTGCCAGGATCTCCCTTGCTAAAAAGAGCCCGAAGCCGGTATGCTTCCCGTACCCCTTCTCAAAGATCTTCCGTTTCTCGTCCAGCGGGATGCCGATCCCGTTGTCTGCGAAGGTAATGAGGAGTTCTCCGTCTTCATTGATCCCGCACCGGACCGTAACCGCTGTGACGGTTTTTCCGTACCGTGCTGCATTGTCGAAGAGATTCAAAAAGACTTTCGAGATCATCGGATCGGAGAAGATCTCGAAGGAGTCGCAGCGCATGTCAAGATCCAGGAGCGGGGGCCTCACGCTCTCAATAACATCCTTCACATCGACCCACACGGGAGCATGGGCGCCCATGTCCTGGTACGTTTTGGCAAATTCGAACTGGTGCTGGATGGTCTCGATTGACGAGGAGATTTTCGCGAGGAAGTCCGCGACCACCGGGTCCGGTTTTTTCAAGGTGGCAAGCTGTGCATAGCCCTGTATAACCGTGAGCTGGTTGGCCACGTCGTGCCGGGTGATGCTGGAGAGGAGGTTGAGCTTCCGGTTGCTCTCCTTTATCGCGTTCTGGACCTGTTTCATCTCCGTGATGTCCCGGGCATTCCCCATATAGGTCATCACATTCCCGGTTTTATCGAGGATAGGTGAGACGCTCGATGTATGGACCCGGACCGATCCATTGGCATGGATCACCCGGTACTCGACCCCCGTCATCCGCTGCCCGGTCGAGATGACGTTTTGCAGGGCCTCTTCACACAGCGCGATATCGTCAGGATGGATAAATTGTTTGAATGACTGTCCTGTCACGTCCTCCGGCTTGTACCCGAGAATGTCCGTGAAACTGGGCGAGACGAACGTGAATACGCCATCGGGATTGATCAGGTAGATGATGTCGTGCGTGTTCTCGACAAGGAGGCGGTAATTCTCCTCCGATTCCCTGAGGGCGTTCTCGGCCTCTTTCCGGTGCGAGATGTCATGGATGAGACCCAGGATCCCAAAAACGGAACCAGAGGGATCGAGCAGGGGGATGAGGCGGATATCAAGCCAGAACGTGCCGGATGGCAGACGTTCGAAAACCTCGTTTCGTAAGGGGATCCGGCTTGCGGCAATCCCGCGGATCGCCACCATGTACTTCTCGGCAATCTCCGGCCGGAAGAGGGAGAAGAGGTTCTTGCCGATAAGATTCTCCGGGGTGGTGAGCATTGCCCGCGCTCCCAGCGGGTTGATGTACCGGACCGTCCCGCAGGTGTCTAAAAAGAAGATCATGTCGGGGGAATTCTCGGCAATGAGCCGGTATTTTTCCTCGCTCTCTTTTAACGCAATCTCGGCGAGTTTGCGCCTGCTGATGTCCCGTCCCTCGGCAAGAAGGAACGGGATTTTATCATCAGCACCCTTCACGGGCTTGATCGAGAAGTCAATAACGGCCGTGTGGCCGTCAGCTGCCCTGTGGGTGGTCTCGAACCGCACGGTCTCACCCGATGCCGCCTTGTGTATCGCATCCTTCAGCTGCTCCTGTACTTCGGCCGAATGGGACCACCAGGCAGTTTCCCAGAAGGGGCTGCCTGTTACATCAGATTCCGCTACACCAGCAAATTCGAGAGCGGTACGGTTTGCCATGAGCACCGTTCCGTCCGGGTTGATCAGGCCGATGAACTGGGACGTCTGGTTGGTAATTGCCCTGAACTTTGCCTCGCTTTTCTGGAGGGCCTGGCTGATCTCGATTCGGTCCGTGACATCCTGGAGGACTCCGGAAAAGACCAGTTCGTCACCATGCCGGAGCGGGCTTGCCATCCCCCGGAACCAGATCGCCTCTCCCGAAGGTTTGACAAATTTTCCGGTAAAATCCCAGAGGGATTCAGACTCTATCGAGGTATGGACCGAATCCATGAACCGGTCCCGGTCAACAGGGTGTACCGCGCTTGTAAACTCCTGGAAGAAGTCCGCAGGATCGTTGTCGATCGCAAGGATCTCACGCGATCTCCCGTTGATATAGTAAAATCCCATGCTGCCATCGGATCGGGCATAGAACTGGAAGACGACTCCCGGCACCGTTGCGGCGATCTCTTCCATCTGCTGCGTACGGGTGCGGATCTGTTCCTCCGCACGGGCAAGCTCGTCATACTGTTTCCGGAGTTCCTCCTCAGCACTGGCAAGCTGCTCGTACGCAGCCTGCCGCTCGGCCTCCATCAGCTGTTTCTCCGTCACATCCCGGATGATCCCGAGTAGCGCAGGCTGGTCCTGGTATGTAATGAGGGTTACGGTAAACTCGCAGGCCCGGACCTCCCCGTCCCGGGTAACGACACGGGCGGAGAACGAATGCGGGATCTCTTCCCCCGCCGTTCTCCGGTCCCGTGCTTCCTGCAACCGTGCACGGTCTTCGGGATGGACACGGTCCCAGATGTTTCCGGTCAGGAGTTCTTCCCCGCTGAACCCGGTGAGTTCCGACACTCTCCTGTTGGCGAAGAGGAGCCGGTCGCCCCGGTAGATATAGATCGCATCGCTGCTGTTCTCGACAACCGTGCGGTACTTCTCCTCGTCTGCCCTGCGTTCCTCCTCCATCCGCTTTGCCTTTAAGAGGTTCCAGAGCCCCTGCATAAGGAGGAGCAGCTCGTTTGCATCGTTTTCATTGTAATCGGTTGCCTTGTTGGCCACACCGGCCACGAGGACGACCCGCCCCTCATCGATGACCGGCACGTTCATGTGCCGGAGGATTTGGGGATGGCCGTCCGGGTATCCCTTTTTTACAGGATTCGGGGCCGGATAATCGTTCGTGATGACCGGCCGGCGCTGCCTTACCGCCTCTCCCCACAGCCCGGTCTTCTCGGTCTTGTACACGATCGGTTTCACCTGCATCGCGCATTCGGCCATCGCGGATCTTGACCAGGCGTACATGGTGAGCTCGCTCTCGTCCTCATTCATGAATGCGAGGTACGCAAGCGGGCTTGCGGTGATAATACAGGCGCCTTCAACTGCATAGGAACGGAGGTCATCTTCGCCTTTTTCAGCACGCTCGTAGAAGCCGAGCATGTACTTGAGGCGCAGTTCGCTCTCCCGGATTCTCCGCCCGCTTGCGGCAAGTTCTTCGTACTGCTCCCGGAGCTCGTCACTGGATGCAGCGAGTTCCTCGTTGACCGCCCGGAGTTCCTCCTCGTCCTTTTTCCGGTCGGTAATGTCGACGATGATCCCTCTTGCCCCGGCAACCCTGCCGTTCCTGATGATGGGTGAGGCAAAGATCAGGATGGGAAAGGTCGTGCCGTCTTTTCGTAAGGCGGTATACTCCCGACCCTTATTCTCGCTCGTGCCCTTTTCCAGGAGCGTTTGGTAAAATGAGGATGCACGTTCCCGGTCGGCAGGTGCAATCGCGCTCCGGAAATCCACGCCACGGGAGAACGTGTCTGCCGTATACCCGAACATGTCCAGTGCCCGGCGGTTGACATAGGTGAGTCTCCCGGTTGCATCGGATTCATAGATCCCCAGGGGCAGCAGTTCGGCAAGTTCACGGAACCTCTTCTCGCTCTCCCGCTGCGCTTCTTCGGCCTTCTTCCGGTCAGTGATGTCCCGGATCGATTCGATTGCGCCGGTGATCTCACCCGCCTTGTCGTACAGGGGGCTTGCCTTGGCCAGAACATAGATCTGTTTCCCTTTCGGCGTGGGCAGGTCGGTCTCTGCGGAAAGGGTATTCCCGTCTCTATGGATATTGGAATAGCGCCGGGACAGATCATCACCCGGCTCGAAGATCAGGTCGATCAGGATCGGACGGCGCTCACCATAGAACGGTAGTGCATACTCGTACTCCCCCTTCCCCAGCATAGCTGAGGCGGTAATACCGGTCATCTCCTCGATGGCCCGGTTCCACGCGATCACCTTCCCGTCCGTGTCGATGGCAAAGGTGGCATCCGGGAGGAAATTGATGAGATCGGAGAGGCGCCTCTCGGAGTCCTGGAGGGCGTACTCAGCCTGCCGTTTGCTGACAGCCTGCCGGATCTTGTGGGCCAGTTCGGCGAACTGTGCTTTGGGATCGCCCCCTTTCTGGAGATAGAAGTCAGCCCCGTTGTTGATCGCCTCGATCACGACCTCCTCGCGTCCCCGGCCGGTGAAAAGAATAAAGGGAATGGAGCCATGGGACTTCCTCACGGCTTTGAGAAATTCAATGCCGTTCATCTCCGGCATCTGGTAATCTGAGACGATGGCATCGAAGGGGTGCATTGCCAGCTCGTCAAGACCCTCGCCTCCTGAAAGGACCGTAGTAACGGCAAAGCCCCCGCTCGTTTCCAGGAACAGTTTTCCGATCTCGAGCAGCCCCGGCTCATCGTCGACATAGAGAAGTGACAGCATGCAGGTAGTTCCGTGCGGGGGAGATGGTAGCAAATATGACTCGATGAAAGGAGTTGTCCGCAGGAAAGATGAATGTTACGTGGTTTTTTTTAGTGCACCCCTGTGCCGTATCAGGAGATGAACCGGTATCCGTCTTTTGGCACCACCATCTCAAACCGTGCGCCTTCTCCCGGCACTCCCTTCTCGATAATGCTGATGCCGGTGATCCCAAAGATCTCCCGCGAGAGATAGAGACCCAGGCCGGTGTTCCTGCCAAATCCCTTATTGAAGACCATGTTCTTGTCCTGTTCAGGAATCCCCGCGCCGTCATCCTCATAGACCAGCACCAGCGCTGCACCATCGACACGGTTGGTCACGCGGATCGTGGTCATCTTCTCACCCCCGTATCGCAGGGAATTATCGATGAGGTTGTAGAATACTTTCTCCGCCAGGGGATCGGCAAACAGTTCCAGGCCGGAAATTTCCTTTATGATCCGGATGTTCCGCATCGGGAGTAGCGCAACCGCAGCATCGATGCTGGCATTCACATTCTGCCATAACGGAGCATTCAGCCCAAGGTCCTCGTAGTCCTTGGTGAAGGTGATCTGGCTGGTGATAGTCTCAGCGATCCTCTGGTTCTTCTTTAAGAATTCAATGAGTTCTTCCGGCTTGTCGATTGAATCACGGCTCAGTTCAATAAACGCCATCAGTGCCATCAGCTGGTTGCGGATATCGTGGCGGGTAATGCTGGAAAGCAGATGGAGCTTTTTGTTCGCCATGCGGAGAGCGTCCTCTGCCCGACGCTGCTCCGTTATGTCATGAATAACCCCCTCAACTCCCAGGATAGTGCCTGCGGCATCGCGATAAAAATGGCTGCTTGTGGTCACATGCCGGATCGATCCGTCCCGGACCTTCAGGTTCAGCGGGAAGGAATCGACCGAACCTTTTTCTTTGAGGATTGTCAGGAGTATCTCGCGGTCCTGAGGGTCTGCATACACCTTCGCCACATCCTGCCCGATTAACTCGTCCGGTGTGTACATGGAGATAGCAAATGCAGACGGGCTGAGCATCGTTATCTTCCCGTTGATATCCGTCCGGTAGAAGAGGTCCTGCATCTCTTCAATGATCGCCCGGTATTTTTCCTCGCTCTCCCGGAGGGCGCTTTCCATCCGCTTCCTGTCGGTAATATCAAGGAATGCCCCGATGATCCCTCCTGTGGCCCCGCGGTGGTCCAGGTAACAGGTCTTGTAGTAGATCACGTCGTGCAGTGAACCGTCTGCATACCTGACCTGCGATTCATAGCTCTGGAAACCGGGATTTTTGAGCAGTTCCTGGTCAGCGGCAAAATACACCTCTGCAAGCTCTTTTGGGGCAATATCGTACACGGTCTTCCCGATCAACGCATCCCGCCCGATCCCGAGATACTCTTCGAATGGCTGGTTGCACCCGAGGTATTTTCCTCCCGCATCCTTGTAGAATACGGGGAGGGGGAGCGTGTCGATCAGGGTGGAGAGGAAGCGGGTGTGGTCTGCAAGCTGCTGCTCGGCGAGCCTGCGTTTGGTGATATCCCTTGCTGCGGCAAAGATACGGTCTCCTTTCGGGAACGATTTCCATTCGATCCACCGGTAACTGCCGTCGCGGTGGCGGTACCGGTTCGTGAAGTTGAGCACTTCTTTCTGGGCGCCCAGAGTGCTGATGGCATCGAGGGTTGCCGGCACGTCATCCGGGTGGACAAAGTCCAGGAAACGACGACCTTCGAGATCGGCAAGCGAATACCCAAGCGTCTTCTCCCACTCCGGGTTCAGCCGGCGGAAATACCCCTGGGTATCCGCGATACAGAACAGGTCGAGGCTTGTCGAGAAGTACTGGTCCAGTTCTTCGGTCTTTTCCCGCAGGGCATCCTGGGCCCGCTTCAGATCCGTGACGTCCTGCAGGAAGACAAGGTGGCCTTCCGGGACGCCATTGAGCCCGAGAAGCGGCTCAATGGATCCGATGTAATAGAACGTCTCGTTGTCTCGGGTCCGGGTAAGATCCCGTTTTGTGGTGGTCTTTTCCCTGCACAGGGACAGGAAGTCCGGCCAGTCCGGCACAATCTCTTCAATTCTTTTCCCGAGGGCGGCATAAGGGTTGACAGAGAAGAGCGAGCATGCGGCCGGGTTAATATCGATGACCCGGTCAACGGTGTCCAGCACCAGTACGGGTTTGCTCAGGGCCTCGATCAACCGTCCTCGTGCAATGGGAATGATATCGAGAAAGCGGTACCGGAAGAGGGCAATGGCATAGAGGGCCGCGGCAATCCAGAGGAATGCAGGTGTCGGGTTGACCCCCGGGAAGGGGAGTCGTGAGAGTTCGGCGAAAAAATTGAAGATGGTCGGGAATGCGAGGGCGATGAGCAAAAGGATGGTGGGGGTCTCCCAGAGCGTGCCGCGCTTCCGTGTCTCAGAGACAAGCAGGAGGATAGCAAGCACCAGCAGGACAAACGAATACAGGAAATAGAGACTGTAGAACAGGCTCTCGGAATACTGGAGTACCGGGACCGGTCCCGCGGTGCTGATGGAGAAATCATAGCGGAAGAACGTGTGGAACGGGCTTGTTATCGCAAGGATTGCCGACAGGACAGGAATCGCTAACGCGACTATTGCAAGGTCCCTGCGGATCCACCCGGTCTTGTTTACGTAGGCCAGGACAAGCCAGAGTTCAAGAACGGAGAAAAACGGGAGGAACAGGAAGCGGAGGTTGTGGTAAAAAATCTTCAGCGGCAGGGAGATAGTGAGCAGATCAAGGATATAGAGGAATGCCCAGGATGCTGCACAGAGCATCAGGAGAACAAAGGGTGTTGCAGCAGGAACCTTCGCAACAAACCTGCGGGCGTACCAGCCAACCGCAGCCACGCTGGCACCAGAGACGAAGATCATCACGATGAACAGATCGAAAATGAGATTGCTGGTCATGAATGTCTGAAATCTCCTGTTTCTCTATGAGAACTCTGTGATTCCCACTCTTGAATATCAATGACATTCTCCCCGTTCTTTGGTAATAAAGGATGGGGTAAACTGCAAGGGTATTGCCGCAAATTCGCAAAACCGCGTCTGTTGTCTCCCGGAAAGGCAGGCATGATCTGTCAAAACGATAAACCCGATCGCCGGGCGTTGTCGGGAAACTTTCCTCAAAAAGGGAACGGGCCTGAAGGGATTTGAACCCTTGACCTGCGGATTAAGAGTCCGCCGCTATGCCGAACTAAGCTACAGACCCGCTTACTTAGGCCTAATAATGTGGTTGATGATTGCGAATAAAG
>Ga0302253_1001044_pt1 | contig 18460 bp, 16 predicted proteins | sample AAG_RA_Trp_MG_FD_193537 | JGI IMG/M metagenome (GOLD analysis project Ga0302253, IMG submission 193537) | Enriched activated sludge microbial communities from anaerobic digester in WTTP, New Holstein, Wisconsin, United States - AAG_RA_Trp | ecosystem: Engineered > Bioreactor > Anaerobic >...
ACGTGCTGGTTGGCCGGAGGACATATGGAAATACACAAAGGAGTATGGCTGGAAGCAGAATAGTTTTTCCATTCTACCAGTTGACAAGTGCAGCGCTCTCAGATATGACCCCTTTTCTTAAATTTTTTGACTTATGCAAGGTTGATGCGGCGCTTTTCAGGGTCGGGGTTCTGGCGGTAGAAAATGGCATTGTGGCCGATAACGCGGACAAGCTCGGACTTGGTTCGAGCGGCCAGTTCCTCGGCTATTCCGCGCTTTTCGTCCTTAAAATCGAGAAATTTTATCTTTACAAGCTCGTGGTGAGCCAGAAGTCCATCGATCGTAGCGACAAACTGAGCGGTCAGGCCGTTCTTGCCGAGCGCTTGCATCACGCAATCCTTTGAGGCAAGCGCGGTAAGCATACTTCTTTGCTTCGATGTGAGCATATTTTCTTCCCTTAAAAAGGCAGCGACATCAGCAGCGACGTCAGAATACGGACAGCCCACCCGCCAATCGCCCTTGCTAGCAGCACCACCACGAATCCCGTAATAAGCCCCTGCAGGTAATCCACCGCTCGACCACGGTAAATAAATCGATTTACCCTGAACAGGAGCGGATTGATAATGCCATCCAGAATCTGCCACAGCGGATGCAGCGTCGCGAGCTTTGCGATGTACCCGATGATCCGAACCAGCGCGATGACAAGGAAAAAGCCGAGCAAAAACGAAATTGCCGACCAGCCCGCATCGAGAAGAAGGCTGAGAATGAATCCCACGGTTATCCGCACCGCATACGAAAGCGTGACAAACAGATTGTTGATAACCGAAAGTACCGCCAGCGCGACAATCGGGCTGAAATCCACTGTCGGCGTCCGGAACAGCGGAATTGCGCGAAACAGCTCAAGATACGGATCCGTCAGCCGCGCGATCAGGCTGCCCCATTTCGTTTGCGCGAGGGACGGAACCCATGAAAAGAAAATGCGCACCGCGCACAGCAGCATATACACCGAAATCACAACGCTCACAATGCGGGCAAGAGCCGTAAATATCATGGAAAACCCTCCGCAAATCTGTTCTTTATTCCAAGACCAATACTTACTATACTAAATATTGATGCACATCGGCAATGTTCACATTGGCACATGCGGATTCTCCTACGATGAATGGAAGGGACAATTCTACCCCGCGGACCTGCCTGCGCATGAAATGCTCCGCTATTATTCGCTCGTTTTCTCGTTTGTCGAGCTCGATCATACCTGGTACCGCATTCCGAGCCCTGCCCAGCTCGAGCGGATGGCGCTTGTCACACCCAGCGATTTTCGCATTTCTCTCAAAGTGCACCGAAGCCTCACTCACGAAGTTGACGAGCACTGGCAAACCCATGCTGCCGAATTCCGCAATGCGGTGTCCGCCCTCGCGTCAACAGGCAGGCTCGGCTGCGTGCTGGTACAGCTTCCCTACCGCTTCTCCTATACGCCCGAAAACCGCAAATACCTCGCAAATCTCCTTGCAACCCTTGCTGAATTTCCGCTTGTCGTCGAGTTCAGAAATGCCACATGGTATCAGGAGCGCGTATTTGACGCGCTCAAAGCGCGCAACGTTGCCCTCGTGGTCGTCGACAGGCCAGATCTGCCTGGACTGCCGCCAGAATCTGTCATCATCACCTCCGACATATGCTACTACCGCCTGCACGGACGCAATGCAGACCTCTGGTGGTCGGGCGATGCGACGAGCCGGTATGAGTACCGATATTCAGATCAGGAACTCAAGGATCGGGCGCGCCTTGTCCGCGCTATGTCCCGCCAGGCAAAGACTGTATTTGTGGCGTTCAATAACCATGCGCGAGGCAATGCGCCGGCCAATGCGGCATTTTTGCAGTCTATTCTTGCTGAGCAGCAGGCGTAGCTTCGGACGAGCCCTGCGCGGCAGGCAAGCCCTCTGCTGCAGGCAAGGCCCGCGCTGCTGGCGAGCCTGGCGCAGCAGGCAAGGCTCGCGCCAGAAAGCCATCCAATTCCGTAACAAAGCGCTCCCAACTAGCGACAAGCGGCCCTTCAGCGGTAAGGCACCCTTCGATCGACGGCTGGAAGACCACAATTTTCTTGATCAAGCTCTTGTTCATTTCGAAGAGCTGATGGATCGCTTCGCGCTGGCGCGCATCGCTAATGTCCCGACTTATGATTTCGATCATGCCCTCGCTGTAGAGCGTGACCGACAGCCAGCCGCTTTTCTGTACAAAATCCACAGTGTGAAGGCAGCCGCTGGCAATCGCCGGATGCGATGCAAGCCAGCTTTCGTGAAATGAAGGAACCGCGATTGTCCGTCCATCCGGAACAATCCACCACGCGCCCATGGCAATTTCAAATGGCTTTCTCATGTATTCCCTGGCCTTTTTATTGCAATTGCTGCGCCATCGCGCTGAATTACTGCTGAATCGCGCCGCTGCGCGCGAGCATTTCTTTGAAAGCGGCAAAATGAGGCGGCAGACTCGCACGCACTATCGTGCCCCCAGGCAGCATAAGCATGTACGCCCAGAGCATAAGCCGCCGTATCCCAAAACGCCTGAGCGCCTTGTTGAGCGCAAAGTCCCCATGCCGGTCGTCCCCCAGAATCGGCAGCCCAATAGCCGCAAGGTGCCGCCGAATCTGATGCATGCGCCCCGTTTTCAGCTCGAGTTCCAGGAGGGAAACAGCCTGAGCATCGGGGAGCCTCCATGCTTCTTTGAGGCTCCAGAATGTGCGGGCTTCTTGCGCCCCTTTGGGACCATCGAGCGCCACGTCGATGACGCCATTTTTCTTTTGCGGCTCGCCTGCAGCCCATGCATAATAACGCTTTACAATATCACGACTTGCGATGAGCTGCGACCATTGCGCGGCCGCCGCTTTGGTTTTTGCGAGCATCATGCAGCCTGCGGTGTCCCTGTCCAGGCGATGCACCGGGAACGGCTTGTAGCCAAGCTGGCGTTCCACTACCCCCACCACATCGTCTTTCACGCCCTCACCGGGCTGCGCAGGGAGCCCCGCAGGTTTGTCGACCACGAGGATCTCATCATCTTCAAATAAAATAGAGAGCATATATACTTCATCATAGCAGAAGAAGGCGCGCAAGAAGAAGCCGTGTGCGGGCAGCGCACGGCGCCGCCCCTGGTGGCACATTTGGCGCACCCAATGCTTTTTCATGTCAATTTATGCTTTTTTTCGCATTTGTTGCTATTGAATAAAAAATATTAGTAAATTAGAATATATATGGAGGCTGCTATGTCCCGAAAAAGATTGCTCATCGCCGGTTTGATATTGTTTGCGCTCGCGCTCCCGGTATTCGCCCAAAGCGAACAATCCACCCCAACCGAACAAATCACGCAATTTGTTTTTCAGCTCGCAGTGATCATTTTTGCTGCCCGCCTTGGCGGCATCGCCGCAAAAGCTATTTCCCTCCCCTCCGTGCTGGGCGAGCTTATTGCAGGCATTCTCATCGGCCCCTTCGCGCTCGGAGCAATTCCCCTGCCGGGCTTCCCTGCGGGATTTTTCCCGGTTTCGGGTGGAGAGCCCATTTCCATCATGCTGCAGGCATTTTCGAACATTGCAGCCATTATCTTGCTGTTTTCAAGCGGGCTCGAGACTGACCTCGACATGCTGTTGAAATATTCAGTCGCGGGTGGCGTCGTCGGCACTGGAGGCGTCATTTTCTCCTTCCTGTTCGGGGCTGAATTGGGAACATTCTTTACTCATCAGCCGCTTTTCGCGCCGGTAAACCTCTTTATCGGCATCATGAGCACGGCGACGAGCGTCGGCATTACCGCGCGCATTCTCTCCGACCGCAAAAAAATGGACTCGCCGGAAGGCGTTACGATCCTTGCAGCCGCCGTGTTCGATGATGTTCTCGGCATTATCTTCCTTGCAGTCGTGCTTGGCATCGTGGCGGTTCTCGAGGGAAGCAAATCAGGCGGGCTCTCCGCTGGAGCGATTCTCGGCATAAGCGCGAAAGCCTTCGGGCTGTGGCTGTCGTTCACCGCGCTCGGGCTTATCTTTTCAAAGCAGATTTCAGCCTTCCTGAAAAAAATCGGCGGCGAGGGACACTTCAATATTCTCGCGCTCGGGCTTGCCTTCTTCATTGCCGGCATCTTCGAGATGGAGGGGCTTTCGATGATTATCGGTGCCTACATTGTGGGCCTGAGCCTCTCGAAAACCGAGCTTTCATTCATCATCCAGGATAAAACGAAAGTCCTGTACGAACTGTTTGTGCCCATATTCTTTGTCGTGATGGGTATGCAGGTGCAAATTTCCAAAATCCTCGAGCCATCAGTCTTGATATTCGGCCTATTATTCACGCTGGTCGCGATACTCGCGAAGGTGCTGGGATGCGGACTTCCCTCGTTATTCCTCGGGTTCAATAAAATCGGAGCCCTGCGCATCGGCGTCGGCATGGTGCCGCGCGGTGAGGTCGCGCTCATCATCGCGGGCATCGGCCTCTCGGCAAAAATACTCGAACCGGGCTTTTTCGGAGCCTCGATCCTGATGACCATCCTGACCACGATCCTCGCGCCGATTCTGCTCAATATAATCCTCGACAAAGGCGGCCGCGGCATACGCAAGGAAGCCAAGACAACCACCTCCGAAGAGTTCGTGGTCGAATTGCCCAATGCCGACCTTGCAGGGCTTTTGTCATCATACCTGCTCGAAGACCTCCAGCGCGAAGGCTTCTATGTCCAGCTCATGAGCATCAGCGACGACATTTCGCACATCCGCAAAGGCGATGTCTCGCTCTCGCTGAAAGTCGACGGCAATCGCCTCATCCTGGAAGCGGTGCCGGAAGATATGCCCTTTGTCCGCATCATGGTCTACGAAACAATGGTCAAGCTCGACGCCAACCTCGACAAGCTCAAGGAGACCTACGACCCCGAATCCATGCGCAAAACCCTCGATGTGGAAACAATCCGCAAAGACCCCACCTTCCGCAAAATCCTCGACCCACAGTGCATCGAAGTGGACATGAAAGCCACAAACAAAGAAGAAGCCATCGTGGAACTGATCGAGCTTCTGGATCGCGTCCATCACCTGAAAGACAAGAACAAAGTGCTCGCCGATGTGCTCGAGCGCGAAAAAATCATGTCCACTGGCATGCAGCATGGCATCGCAATTCCTCATGCGCGCACCGAAGGTACCGACAAGCCAGTCCTTGCCATCGGCATTCACAAAAAGGGCATCGACTTCCAGACAATCGACGGCACACCTGCCCACCTCATCGCCCTTATCGCGAGCTCCGCAGGCGACCCTGCGCCCCACATGCAGGTGCTCACCAGCCTCGGCTCCACCCTTGGCTCGGATATCGTGCGCGAGCAGCTTTTGCGCGCCAAAACCCGCGAAGAAGCCGCGAAGATACTGGGAGTGTAGGCCGGCCTAAAAATTTAAAAAAAGGGGTCAGACCCCTTTTTTTAAATGCGGGACACTATATGTCCCTCCACCTGTGCTACGGTTGTGGTAAAATCATCACAAACAGTGATGACGGAGGTGCCCCCGTGAGCCAGATGGAACGGATTTTCTTCATAGATCGAACCATTCAGGAGCGCGGGGGCGTCAACGTCCGAGAAATAGCCGCCACATTCGAGGTGAGCGAGCGCCAGGCCAAGCGCGATATCGAATATCTGCGCTACCGCCTCGGAGCCCCGGTCGAATGGTCAGCCCCCAAGCGCCAGTATATCTACAATGCGCCATGGGACGGCCTCAAATTTGCAAGCGAAAAATCGCTCTTCGCCCTTGCCTTCTTCCGCGCGATTCTGGACCGCTACTCGTATATCCCCGTTTTGTCGGAAGAACTGATCGACGAGCTCAAGAGAAAAATCGGCGCGCGCTATGCCTCGATCGCGGAGCACGTACGCTACGAACTACCCGACCTCCAGCCAATCTCGGACGACATCAGTTACCGGGTATGTCGCTCCCTCCTCGAACAGCACAATCTTCGCATCACTTATCGCGATGCACACGATGTCGAAACCGAGCGCACCATCGTCCCCTTGAGGCTCATCAACTACGCTGGCAAATGGTACTGCCCCGCTTACGACTCACTCTCCGGGAAATTGCGGGTGTTCGCAATCGCGCGGATCAAGGAAGCCTATGAAGCCGAACCTAGTCACTTCCCCCTCCCCGCCGATGCCGAAATCGAGCGCTTCCTCTCTTCCTCATACGGCATTTTCAAGGGTGAGCCCATCGGCACCGCTACTCTACGATTCCGGAACGGTGCAGCCCGCGCTATTCGCGACCAGATATGGCACCCCGACCAGGTGCTCACAATCCCCGACAACGCCGGAGACGAATACACCGTTGACCTCAGCCTGCCCGTCCACGACTGGACCGAATTATTAGGCCGCGCCCTCCGCTGTGGTGCTGATTGCGAAGTCCTGGGGCCGCAGGAGTTCCGGGAGAGGTGGAAGGAGGAAATTGAGCGGATGAGAGAGATGGCGGGGAAAGGAGATTGAAAAGCCAAGGGCTTCGGTCTTCAGACAACTTTAAAGGAGAGCTGGGACAGTATTTGCTCCTAATTAAGGTGTGAAAATTGATCAGAAATTTAAACAGGCGGTTGCGCGCACTCCGAAATCAGGAGAGAATAATAAAGAGGAAATAACTATGTCAGAAAGAGATGCCACCCAGCTGCAAACAATTGCGCATGTGAGAAAGAAAGATAGAGAATTCCAAGCCATCTCGGCACCAATATGTGCACAGCTCCTCGCTTTTGCACTATCAAAGATGAGCTGATAAATGAAAGAATATGAATGGAGCATTGCAATGCCAACGCAATTTTATGCTCATAGCATAAACACTTCGGATGAATCCGAATGGCAACCATTAATTGAGCACCTAAATCGAGTTGCAGACTATGCCGCCGAGTTTGGACGCGATGCAGGTGTGGCAGAACTGGCAAAGGTGGCGGGGCTTTTTCATGACCTAGGGAAATATTCAAAGGAATTTCAGAACAGACTGAAAGGAGCAAACACCAGAGTAGACCACGCAACCGCCGGCGCACAGGAGTTGCTGCAAATTTTTAAAGGAAAACCGCAGGAACCGCTCGCCATCCTGCTGGCATACTGTATCAGCGGTCATCATTCGGGGCTACTCGATTATGGAGACTCTACCGATCTGCCGGGCGATGGAACATTGATGGCCCGCATGAAAACCGCAGTATGCGATTACAGTTCATATAGAAGTGAACTTGACACATCAACTTTGACTTTTCCGAATTGTCTGCCTGTTAGACCATTGCGAGAGCATTTTGGTTTTACTTTATCGTTCCTGACGCGTATGATTTACTCGGCATTGGTGGATGCGGATTTTCAGGATACTGAAGAATACAAGGAGGGTAAAAAACCGCGCGGCGGATACGAAGACATTTCAACGCTTCGCGATAAGCTGAATATTTATCTGCAGCAAAAATTCGAAAACCCCACCAGCGACATCAACCGCAAGCGCAAAGAAACACTCAACGCCTGTGTTGAAAAGGCAACACAGAAGCCTGGCTTTTTTAAACTAACTGTAGCCACAGGCGGCGGCAAGACGCTGGCATCCATGGCATTCGCGCTCAACCATGCCGCAACGCATGGGATGAAGCGCATAATCTATGTGATCCCTTTCACGACGATTATTGAGCAGAATGCAGGTGTGTTCAAAGAAATCCTCGGTGAGGAAAATGTGCTTGAACATCACTCCAGCTTCGATTGGGAACAGAAAATGCGCGAAACAGGTGAACAGGCTGATGATCGCACGCGCGACATCTATTCAAAACTCCGGCTTGCCGCGGAAAATTGGGATATTCCTGTCGTAGTTACCACCAACGTTCAGTTCTTTGAATCCCTGTTTTCGAACAAATCATCGCACTGCCGCAAATTGCACAATATCGCCAAAAGTGTAATCGTTTTTGATGAAGCGCAGATGTTTCCGCGGGATTATCTGCGGCCCGCAATGAGTGCGGTGTGGGAACTGGTTACCAATTATGGCGCGAGCGCGGTTTTTTGTACCGCCACCCAGCCCAATCTTGAGCGCTTCCTGCCCGCCGGTACGCCCGTGACGGAACTGGCGCCGAATTCTCGCGAATTGTTCGGTTTTTATAAACGGGTAGAAGTAAAAAACCTTGGAAATCTCTCCGACAATGAATTAATCTCGCAGCTAAACGCCCACGAGCAGGTCTTGTGCATCGTAAACACGCGCAAACACGCCAGCGGATTGTTTGGGATGCTTGCAGGTGAAGGTAATTATCACCTTTCGACCTTGATGTGTCCTGCACATCGAAGGGAAAAATTGGCGGAGATTCGCCGAAGGCTGGAAAACAGTCAGGTATGCCGCGTCATCTCCACGTCCGTGATGGAAGCGGGTATTAACGTTGACTTTCCAGCAGGTTACCGCGCACTGGCAGGGCTTGATTCCATCAACCAGGCGGCGGGGCGCGTCAACCGCGAGATGAAACGTGGTATCAGCGAAATGTTCATTTTTGAACCGCAATCTGAGTTTATCAAAAAAACCCCGCGTTACATCTCTCAGGCAGTAGAGGTTGCCCGCATGGTTTTACGCAACTTTGCTGACTTGCCGATCTCCATTCCAGCAGTTGAGGCATACTTTAGCCAACTCTACTCTTTGCAGGATCCCCAGGCATTCGATTTCAAGCGAATCATGGATTGCTTCGAAGATAGCAATGGACGATTCAAATTCGAGACAGCAGCAAGGGAGTTCAAGGTCATCGAAGAGGAAACCGAGACGGTTATTATCCCCTTCAACCAGGAGGCAAAAGAATTGATTGAAGAACTGGAACATACTCCATATCCATTATCTACTTTGCGGAAACTTCAACCATACACGGTATCGATTTACTCAGGCGAATTCGAAGCGCTCAGCGGCAAGGGCGCTATTTTAACGATTGCGGAGGAATATGCTGTTTTGAATTCGTGCAATTTGGAAGATTATTACTCACCTGAGAGGGGGTTGCTCATCCCTGAAAATACAGGAGGTGATGCGCTGTTTTTTTGATTTGTGTGTTCATTCTTTTGCTTTCCAGCGCAAAAAATGGATTTGCGCCATAGCATGAATATTATAAGAAAGGAGGTTCGTTATTGTGGGGTACGGAATCATTATCCGCGTGAGCGGACCTTATGCCCTCTTCACCCGACCTGAAATGAAGGTGGAACGGGTCAGTTACGATGTCATTACCCCATCGGCGGCACGCGGTATCATCGAAGCGGTCTATTGGAAGCCCGCTATCCGCTGGGTGATAGATAAAATCCACGCCCTGAGCGAAATCCAGTTCACCAACATCCGCCGCAACGAGGTGGAAGATGGGATTTCGACAGACTCTGCGCTAACGGTTATGGAAGGCAAGAATGAATTGCTTTATCTTGCTTCTATTGACAAACATGTACAACGCGCGGCAATGATCTTGAAGGATGTGGATTATGTTATTGAAGCACACTTTGAGCCAGTAAAAGAAAAGTGGGGCGAGCGGGACACGGACGAAGGGCATTACAACATCGTTCTGCGCCGACTGCGAAACGGGCAGCATTTTCAGGCGCCCTGTCTGGGAACACGCGAGTTCCCCGCCAAAGTGGAACTCATCGAAGACAAACGCGACATCCCCAAGAGCCCGCTGACAGGCGTGCGCGACCTTGGCTGGATGCTCTACGATCTGGAATTTTCCAACCTGCGAGACATTCAACCAATGTTCTATCATGCCATCATGCGTGATGGGGTGATTGATGTTCAAAAACTGTCAAAGGAGGTGCGGCGATGATTTTACAAGCGCTCTGCAACTATTACCAAATTCTCAAACAAGAAGAGAGCGACGTCGCCCCCGAAGGTTATACAAGAATTGGCATTAGTTTCGCGTTGGAAATATCCAAGCAAGGCAACATCCTTGGCGTCATTCCCTTGTATACACCAAAACAAGGAAAAAAGAAATCCGGCCAAGAACTACGACCAATGATTGTGCCGAGATATGTCGAGCCTACATCCAACGTGGAAGCCAGTTTTCTTTGCGGTAAAAGCGCATATGTTTTGGGAATTTCTGAAAAAGACGAAAAAAAGCCAAAGTACAGCGCCGACCGATTTAAGGAATTTTGCCGTTTCAACAAAGAATTGCTCTCGCAAGCAAGCTGTGAAGCAGCAAAGGCTGTGATTGCTTTTTTAGATAATCACAACCCAGCAACTGCTCGCGTACACCCAGAAATAAGCCGCCATCTCGAAGAAATTATGAAAGGAGCGCGGTTTATTTTTCGATTTGAGAATCAATATGTGCATGAAGTTCCCGAAATTAAACAGGTTTGGGAGACTTACTACGCTGGCAAAGACGCTCATATAGGGCAATGTCTTGTGACAGGTGAAATCGCGCCACTTGCACATTTGCACAGCAAAATTAAGGGAGTGAAAGGCACAACGGCTGGGTCTTTGGTTAGTTTTAATGAGCCTGCTTTTCGTTCTTATGGACGCAGAAGCGATGAGGATAAAGGATTAAATGCTCCTGTCAGCCAAAAAGCAGAGTTCGCTTACACAACCGCACTCAATCATTTGTTGGCTTCTGAGAAAAACAAGTTCTATCTTGATGACACAACCGTAGTTTACTGGGCTGAAAATGATGAGTCTGTGTACGCAGAGATTTTCGGGCTTGCACTTTTTAACCCTGAATACATCTCTGATGAAGACTATCGCAAGAGGGACAAGTCTGCCGAGAAAAAACTTGGAGAATTGGCGGATAAAGTCAAGCGGATGCAAAATGCTGATTTAGATCACTTACTCGATGATGTAAAAGGAAATCCGCGCTTTTATGTTCTTGGGCTGTCTCCTAATCAAGGACGCATTGCGGTCAAATTTTTTATCAGTGAACCATTTCGCGATATGCTGATTCGCATCAACAGACACTACCAAGATATGAAAATCACCAAAACGCCAGGAGGTCGTTTTAAGCAACCAAATGATATAGGGCTGCCAACCTTACTTTTTGAAACTGTTTCACCGAAAGCCAGTGTGAAAGAAGTTGCCCCATTGCTAGAAGGCGCGGTAACACGCGCAATTTTGACTGGCTCACGTTATCCCGATGAGTTGTACTACGCGATCATCAATCGCATTCGGGCAGATGTAGATGATGAAAAGAAACGCGTTGAAAAAATCAGTTATGTGCGCGTTGCGATAATTAAGTCGTACTTTTTGCGCAAATATTCACAAATTCAAAATGCAATTAAGGAGGTACTTACCATGTCGCTCAATGAGCAATCCACTTATCCGCCCTATGTGCTGGGTCGTTTGTTTGCTGTTTTGGAAAAAACGCAAAAAGACGCTTACCCCAAACTAAACACTACAATCAAAGATCGTTATTTTACATCGGCTTGCGCTGCGCCTGCCAGTGTGTTCCCTACGCTTCTACGGCTTGCGCAACATCATATTTCCAAAGATGACAAATATGGTCGCTTCAATGATAGTCGTATCGAGGAATTAGAGAATCTTTTGAAGCTGGATAAGAATCCCTTGCCTGCCCGCTTAACGCTGGATGAACAAGGTGTTTTCATCCTTGGTTACTATCACCAGCGCGCCGCTTTCTATGCTAAAAACGATAGCAATGCCAAGAATGCCACTCAATCCGATGAATTTAATGGTAAATCATCAATTGCAAATTTAAAATCTAATACTACAAAGGAGACAAACCAATGACTACCCTTTCCAACCGCTACGAATTCGTTTTGCTCTATGATGTGGAGAACGGCAATCCTAATGGTGATCCCGATGCAGGCAACATGCCACGCATTGACCCCGAAACAGGCTACGGCATCGTCACCGATGTCTGCCTGAAGCGCAAAGTCCGCAACTATGTGGAGATGGTCAAAGGCGATGTTGAAGGCTGGAAAATTTATGTCAAAGAAAACACACCTTTGAATTTGCAACATTCTACAGCATATGTGCGGGAGAACATACCTATACCACAAAATGATGATGAGCGCAAAAAGATACGTGGCGATGCAGAAAAAATTGCCCGCCTGCGTCGTTTTATGTGCCTAAATTTCTATGATATTCGTACCTTTGGCGCAATGATGAATACAGATGTCCCGGCTGGAATTGTTCGTGGCCCCGTGCAGATCAATTTTTCTCGCAGCATCGACCCTATTTTCCAACAAGAGGTTTCAATAACCCGTATTGCTATTACTGAAGAAGGACAAGACAAGACAACCGAAATGGGCCGCAAGCACATCGTGCCTTATGGTTTATATCGTGTCGAAGGCTATGTTTCCGCAAAACTTGCAAATGACCCAACAAAAGGCACAGGCTTTTCTGAAGAGGATCTAAATCTCTTCTGGGACGCTCTCATGAATATGTTCGAGCATGACCACTCAGCCGCGCGCGGGAAGATGGCTGCTCGCCGTCTGATTGTGTTCAAGCATGCCAGCGAACTGGGAAATGCGCCTTCTCATAAGCTCTTCGAGCTGGTGCGCGTTGCTCGAAAAGACGGTGTTGTCGTTCCTCGCCAGTTTGAGGATTATATTGTCTCTGTAGATAGCGCTAATGTTCCCCAGGGAGTCGAGCTGATTAACAAACTATAGGCAAATCATGCGGAATGCGCAGAAACCCGAAATTATTGATGGCGAATAGTGTCCTGGGATTGGAGACCGTATTCCGTATTGACCGCCAACCCTGTTAGCGTTTATTATCATAATCGCCAACAGGGTTGGCACAGCTTATTTCCATTCCGGAGCGAGAAGTGGATATTGCCTATCGTCAGCGAGTTCTGGATTTGGCTCCTGCCCTCGCACAGAAGTCGGTTTTTCTTTTCGGGCCGCGCCAGACAGGGAAATCTTCCTATGTTAGGGAGCAGCTCGGTATTGAGCCCTCTCTGAGCTACAATCTGCTCGATGGCGGATTGCGGTTGCGGCTTCTTGCTGACCCCACGCTCATGCGTCAACAGGTAGAAGCCCGAAATTTGCGCAACTGTGTCATTTTCATCGACGAAGTCCAGAAATGCCCTGAGCTTCTCGATGAGGTGCATCTTTTAATCGAAGAGAGAGGAATACGCTTTCTCCTTTCAGGATCGAGTGCACGGAAGCTGAAACGAGCTGGTACGAACCTGCTGGGGGGCCGCGCAAGGACACAATATCTTCATCCGTTTGTCTATCCTGAAGTTGCCCGGGATGCTAATCTGCTTGAACGGATTATGGAGCGGGGGCTCCTCCCTCCTCATTACCTGTCTGAATCTCCGGACGAGGATCTGCGCTCCTATGTCGATACCTATCTCTCCGAGGAAGTCGCCGCTGAAGGGCAGACACGCAATCTGCCGGCATTTGCCCGCTTCCTGCAAGTCGCGTCAACGCTCAATGCAAAAATGATAAACTACACGAATATCGCAAGCGATGCGCAAGTTCCCCGCCAGACAGTCACGCTCTGGATGCAAGTGCTGATCGATACCATGCTCGGCTATGAATTGCCTCCCTATTCATCGACCATGAAGCGAAAAGCCATCCAGGCCCCTAAATTCTACTTTTTCGATCTTGGTATCGTGCGAGCATTGAGGAAACTGCCTCCAATAGTGCCGGAGAGCGCGGATTTCGGCGAGTTTTTTGAGCATTACCTGTTCATGGAGCTGAAAGCCTGGATAGATTATCGCAAACACGGGGCACAGCTTTCATACTGGCGTTCTCAATCCGGCTTTGAAGTCGATTTTATTGTTGACAGCGATATCGCAATCGAGGTCAAGGCTGCGGCAATCGCCCAAGATAAGCACCTTGCTGGCTTGAAGGCTTTGAGAGAAGAAAACAGGATCAGCCGCTTCATCCTGGTCTGTAGGGAGGAACGAGCGCGCAAGGTGGACGGTATCGATATACTTCCATGGCAGGACTTTCTTGAGCAATTGTGGTCTGGCAATCTATTGCAAGGAGCATAAGCCATTGAGCGAAGATGCCGACCTGATTCCGATTTCAGCTCTCCAGCACCTCCTTTTCTGCGAGCGGCAATTTGCGCTCATTCATATTGAAGGGATATGGTCGGAAAATCTATTTACCGCAGAAGGAAAAGTACTGCATGAACGCGTGCACCAAGAACACCATGAAAAAAGAAGGCTCTACCGTCAGGAATTCGGTATGGCGGTCAGGTCACTCAAGAATGGCCTTATAGGGAAGTGCGATCTTGTGGAATTGTATCTGGAACCTTCAGGCAGGATAGCAGAAGCATTCCCTGTGGAATTCAAACGTGGCAAGAACAAGGAAGAGGAAGAGGACAAGGTCCAGCTATGTGCCCAGGCAATGTGTCTTGAGGAAATGCTCGATATCATGATTCCTGAAGGGCAGATCTATTATCTTCAGGATCACAGGCGCACCAGAATCGCGCTGGATCAGGCATTGAGAAAGAAAGTTGTTCAGCTGGCTGACAGGGCACGCGAGCTCATCCTGAAAGGCGAAACGCCTTTGGCAATCTTTGAAAAGAGAAAATGCACGACATGTTCCCTGGTTGAGCAATGCATGCCATCCAGCACGGGGATCCAGTCAAAAAGCGTGAGCAGATTCATTCGGGCCCAGCTCAAGGCTACAGAATCGGAGTGCGACACATGAGAAAACTGCTGAATACGCTGTATGTAACCACCCAGGGCTCGTATGTGCATCGGGACGGCGAAACTGTTGTGGTCGAACAGGAACAGAAGAAGACCCTTCAGGTGCCTGTTCACATGATCAACAGCATTGTCTGTTTCGGAAATGTCCTTTGCTCACCTGCGCTGCTCGGTTTCTGCGCGGAACGTGGCGTGAGTATTGCATTTCTTACTGAATATGGCCACTTTCTCGCTTCCGTCCACGGACCTACGAGCGGTAATGTCCTTTTGAGAAGGAACCAGTACCGCATGGCAGACAGCGAAGAATCGTGCCGCAACATTTCAGCCAATATTGTTGCTGCAAAATGTGCAAATTGCAGATTGATTTTGCATCGGGCAACAAGAGATCATGGAGAAAAGATTGATACTCATTCGATAAAAATGGCTTCCTCCTCGATCGAAAGGCTTATTGGACAGATCGATTCCGCTTCGGATACAGATGCAATCCGCGGAATCGAGGGGATGGCGGCGGCTGAATACTTTGCGGTCTTCAATCAGCTTATAGTCGACCAGAAAGACGGCTTCATCTTCAACGACAGGAACCGGCGCCCTCCTCTCGATCCGGTCAATGCGTTGCTCTCTTTCATCTATACCCTTCTTGTGCATGACATACGATCAGCGCTCGAAACAGTCGGCCTCGACCCTGCGGTAGGTTTTCTTCACAAGGACAGACCAGGAAGGCCAAGCCTTGCTCTCGACATCATGGAAGAATTCAGACCTGTCATTGCAGACAGGCTTGTGCTCTCCCTGATCAACCGAAGACAAGTGAACCCTAAAGGATTTTCACGAGCCGCGAACGGTGCTGTAACCATGGATGATGAAACCAGAAAGACGGTTCTGGTTGAGTACCAGAAAAGAAAGCAGGAAGAGATTTATCATCCATATATCGAGGAAACTGTGCAGATCGGCTTGCTCTTCTTTATTCAGGCAAACTTGATGGCTCGCTATATTCGCGGTGATATCGATGGATACCCCCCATTCTTCTGGAGATAGCAATCATGATGGTCCTCGTGAGCTACGATGTGAATGTCACGAATCCCGGTGGAGCCCGCAGGCTCAGGCGTGTAGCAAAGACCTTGAGCAATCATGGGCAGAGAGTCCAATTTTCGGTCTTCGAATGTGTGGTCGACCCGGCCCAATGGGTCAGGCTGCGGGCAGATCTGGAAAACATCATCGACAAGGAAAATGACAGCCTGCGGTATTATTATCTGGGATCAAACTGGAAGCATCGGGTCGAGCATATCGGGGCAAAACCTTCTTTGGACTTTGATGATCCCTTGATTGTATAGATCGATCAAGGCTTGGGCTCGACTGAAGCGTCTAAGCAAAGCAACCGGGCAGCGCGATTGCGCGAACCCAGACGAGACATGAAATGCCGGGCCATTCGCAATTGACGTAATTCATTATGCTGGCAGATCTTTGACAAATAAGGGAAGGAATGAAAGGTTGCTGGAACGGCAAATGCTGGCTCTTTCGCTATAGCGATATTGTATTTTGTTGTATTATTAATATATATTAGCAATACTGTCGCGCCCCCCGCGGGCGCGTGGATTGAAACGAGAATCACGATGCAGGGGCGGCCCTCTTTGAAGAGTCGCGCCCCCCGCGGGCGCGTGGATTGAAACTCGAAGAGGTCTATGACAAGGCAAATCACTCCGTGTCGCGCCCCCCGCGGGCGCGTGGATTGAAACACCGTCACCTCTGCCTCGATACCCTCGCCGAACTTGTCGCGCCCCCCGCGGGCGCGTGGATTGAAACCGCAATTTAGCCAAGCTCAGCGGCTTGATGGCTCGTCGCGCCCCCCGCGGGCGCGTGGATTGAAACCTCAAAATTCTCATACTTCTACGGGGCGAATGCATGTCGCGCCCCCCGCGGGCGCGTGGATTGAAACCACTCGCTCTTAACAGAGCCGCCCTTCTGGCCAAGTCGCGCCCCCCGCGGGCGCGTGGATTGAAACAGGACTGGCGCAAGGACTGCGCCAAGCGTCTGGGTCGCGCCCCCCGCGGGCGCGTGGATTGAAACGGGTAGTCCTGCGCCCATTTTTACGCCGCGCGAACCGTCGCGCCCCCCGCGGGCGCGTGGATTGAAACTTGTCCGGTAAGGCTTGTATGGCCTCCAGGATTGGTCGCGCCCCCCGCGGGCGCGTGGATTGAAACTTGACACACTCAAAGGCAACCTGCAAGGACTTCTGGTCGCGCCCCCCGCGGGCGCGTGGATTGAAACCACCGCACACCCGACTCCCAGCCAAAACCCTCTGGTCGCGCCCCCCGCGGGCGCGTGGATTGAAACTGGAATATCGGGGTCGATAAACCTATTGCCCCGAAGTCGCGCCCCCCGCGGGCGCGTGGATTGAAACGCGGCTTGAACGCGCTTGTACGACGTGCCGTCGGCGAGTCGCGCCCCCCGCGGGCGCGTGGATTGAAACAAAACTGGAGCTTCGGGGATTTACGACGAGATGCGTCGCGCCCCCCGCGGGCGCGTGGATTGAAACAGGTGCTGTGCGAGTTTGTCGACCTGCCGGCGGAGGTCGCGCCCCCCGCGGGCGCGTGGATTGAAACATTGTTTTTTGCTCTCATTTTTGCGCCTCCCTTTGTCGCGCCCCCCGCGGGCGCGTGGATTGAAACCATCAAGCTCTGGGGGAGGTGAAGAGAAAAACACGTCGCGCCCCCCGCGGGCGCGTGGATTGAAACTGAAGTCTATAAGAGTAGGAACCCCGTCCAGCTCGGTCGCGCCCCCCGCGGGCGCGTGGATTGAAACTCCTCCTCTCTCATCCTTTCTGATTACAATATAATGTCGCGCCCCCCGCGGGCGCGTGGATTGAAACTTTGCGATAATCACAGTTTGCCTCCTTGTTAGCTCGTCGCGCCCCCCGCGGGCGCGTGGATTGAAACCCATCATCGCCTGCGCGATTGCGCGATACTCGGATGTCGCGCCCCCCGCGGGCGCGTGGATTGAAACAGCCTCGAGAGAAACCCGCGGAACCAAGATTTCTTGTCGCGCCCCCCGCGGGCGCGTGGATTGAAACTATCAGCGTTTTGCATCTTTAGCCTCCTTTGCCTGTCGCGCCCCCCGCGGGCGCGTGGATTGAAACAGCTTTTCCCGCGCCATCGGCAGGTAGAGCCTGCGAGTCGCGCCCCCCGCGGGCGCGTGGATTGAAACATCCAGCGCCGACATCATCGCTGAGTATTCCTCGTGTCGCGCCCCCCGCGGGCGCGTGGATTGAAACGATGTAGCAGTCGGGATTCCATCTGTCGTCGTGAGTCGCGCCCCCCGCGGGCGCGTGGATTGAAACTTCATCGCTGGGCTCTATGGCTTTCGCGAGCCGGGTCGCGCCCCCCGCGGGCGCGTGGATTGAAACTCTGTCGTAAAGCCCCGGCACCACCGCCACCGCCAGTCGCGCCCCCCGCGGGCGCGTGGATTGAAACTTCATCCCTAAGCCATTTCTGGAAGACATATTTAGTCGCGCCCCCCGCGGGCGCGTGGATTGAAACCAACGACTGTGCGCTTGCCGATAGAGTTGCCAAAGGTCGCGCCCCCCGCGGGCGCGTGGATTGAAACTTGCTATTGACAATGTGGCAAAGATGCCTTATATGTCGCGCCCCCCGCGGGCGCGTGGATTGAAACCATCCCCATGTTCCTGCAAGCTGCCATTTATCAAGTCGCGCCCCCCGCGGGCGCGTGGATTGAAACGAGGGTATAGAGATCGATATCCGTGAGCATGCCGGTCGCGCCCCCCGCGGGCGCGTGGATTGAAACACCGTTCAAGACTTTTTCTGCATAGAGGATTTCAGGTCGCGCCCCCCGCGGGCGCGTGGATTGAAACCATATAAACAATGGGCTGCATACGTTACCACAAGGTCGCGCCCCCCGCGGGCGCGTGGATTGAAACATTG
>Ga0302253_1001047_pt1 | contig 18432 bp, 15 predicted proteins | sample AAG_RA_Trp_MG_FD_193537 | JGI IMG/M metagenome (GOLD analysis project Ga0302253, IMG submission 193537) | Enriched activated sludge microbial communities from anaerobic digester in WTTP, New Holstein, Wisconsin, United States - AAG_RA_Trp | ecosystem: Engineered > Bioreactor > Anaerobic >...
GGCATCGATCATGAAAAACGACAGGGGCATCCCCTGCGCCCGGGAACGCCTCAGCTCTTCTCCAAGACGTTCCATGGCGTAGCGCCGCGTGAAGAGACCAGTCAGGCTGTCGGTGATCGCCAATTCCTGCGTCATCCGGTAAAGCTTGGACCGCTTAAGGCCCAGGGCAAAATGTCTGGCGAGGATCCCCAGATAGGGCCTGTCGTACCCCCGGACTCCCCGGACATAAAGATAGCCGAAATGCGTATCGGAAACGGCCAGCGGCTCAAGGAAATCTTCTTCCCGGGCAGAAGACGCAGCAGCCTCCTTCTCTTCTTTCAAGAGCAGGCATTCGTCGTAATTGATCAGCTTCTTGAGGTCCTCCTTGAAACGCTCGAACAATTTCGTCTCATCCAGCGTCGCACAGATGTCGCGCGCCGCTTCGTACATCTTCAAGGTCCGCGAAAGGACCGCATTCAAAGAAACAATTTCTTTTTCTATCTCTTTCTTGGCGGTCAATATCTGTTGAAGAGATGCCGCCAGGGAGGCAAGGTCAGATTCTCTCTCGGAACCCTCTTCGGCAAGCAGGCGCACGAGACATGTCCATGCGCCGAAAGCTAAAACCAGAAAAATAAAGACAGCTAAGAAGGGCATACCCTGTCCCTCCCCGACCGCTTGGCCTCAAGCAGGGCTTCATCGGCGGCGCCAATGAGCTCTTTTTCCTCCGCGGCATCATCCGGGAATGCGGCGACCCCCAAAGAAACGCGGACCGCGATCTTTTCACGCCTCAGACTGACATCCTTATCGGACAATGAACGCCGGAAACTTTCAGCCAGGCGGACAGCCTCTTTCTTTTGAACACCTGGCAGGATGACGCCGAATTCTTCGCCGCCATAACGGAAGACAAGCTGCCCCGGAAGGTCAAAAGAAGTTTTGAGCCACTGAGCCATCTTTTTCAACACGGCGTCGCCTGCCATATGCCCGTAGGTATCGTTGATGGCCTTGAAATGGTCGATATCGAGCATGAGGAAAGAAATGCAGGAATTCTCACGGCGGGCCCGCAGGAATTCCTCCTTCAACCTGTCGGCGGCATAACGCCTCAGATAGATGCCTGTCAGGCCGTCCGTGATGGAAAGCGCCTGCATCTGCCCGAAATAAACGGCATTTTCAATGGCGAGCTTTGCGATGTCCCCGATAACGGAGAGCAGCCGAAGGTCGTCGGAAGAATATTGACGTTCCGCCCGGGCATCGATCCTCAGGATCCCCAGCGTCTGCGACTCTGTTTCCAGGGGAACGGCCATCAGGGACTCGACCGGGCGCCTCACCTCCGCCTTGAGGCGTTCCGGGTCGAAACGGAAATCATTGGACGCCGATTCGACCAGAAGAGGCTGGTTATGACGCAAGACCCATGCATCGAAAAGGTCGCCTGTCTTTTCACGGATGCGGATCGATTCGTCCTCTCTCTTCAGGACCCTCAATCCCAATCGATGGGTCGCCGGATTGACCAGGTATAAAAGAACGTTGCCTCGCGCTTCAAAGAGCTCAAAAAGCTCCCCGGCAACGATCCCGCAGATACGATCCAGAGACACTTCATTGTTGAGACTCTGGGTAAACTTCTCCAGCCGCTCGTAGCTTTTGATTTTCTTCTCGAGCGCAACCCGCAGATCGCCCAGGCGCGCAATCTCCTGTTCGGCAATGTTGAATGTCTCAAAAACCTCTTCTTTTTTCAGGGTCAGGCGTGTCAGGACAGAGCGGCTGGCTTGGAACCGCAAAAGGAGAAGGAAGAACAAAAGGCAGTAACCGAGAATGATCCATACGAAAAACCTGGAGAAGAAAATCAAAAAAATAAAAAAGGTCAGCCCGAGGCCGGCGAGGAGGGAAAAAAATGCCAGAATGAAAAAAGTTCTCGAGGGTTTATACAATGGTCTTTTCGGTGTCTGCGTTAAAGAAATGGACCTTGCTCATGTCAAAAACAAGGTCCATATCTGCATTGACCGCAGGCCTGTCATGGGCGCCGACGCGAGCGATGAAATTATGCTTGCCCGTGTTCAGGTAAAGATAGACTTCGGAGCCCATGGGCTCGACGACCTCGCAGATAACGCTCACGACGTTTTCTGCGGGGGCTTCGGACACGAAAAGCTTGTCATAGATGTCTTCGGCGCGGATGCCGAAAATGACATCGCGTCCGACGTAACCTGCAAGACTCGGTTCCATTTCTTTGAGGATCCGGACGCGCAGGTTCCCTTCATCAAAATAGAAACGCCCGTCCGACTTGACCACCTTGCCTTTCATAAAATTCATCGGCGGCGAGCCGATAAAACTCGCCACAAATTTATTGATGGGTTTATCGTAGATCGTGATGGGGTCGGCGATCTGCTGGACCACGCCGTCCTTCATGACCGCGATCCTGTCGCCCATCGTCATGGCTTCCGTCTGATCGTGCGTCACATAGATCATGGTCGTCTGCAGGCGGATATGCAGCTTATGGATCTCCGTGCGCATCTGCACGCGCAGCTTGGCGTCGAGATTGCTCAAGGGTTCGTCAAAAAGAAAAACCGTGGGTTTGCGCACGATGGCCCGCCCGACGGCCACGCGCTGGCGCTCGCCGCCGGAAAGCTCCCTGGGCTTGCGCTCCAAATAATGCTTGATCCCCAGGATGTCCGCCGCTTCGTTCACGCGGCGCACGATCTCCGACTTCGGGTATTTTCTCAACATGAGCCCGAACGCCATATTCTCAAAAACGGTCATGTGGGGATAAAGGGCGTAGTTCTGGAAAACCATCGCGATGTCGCGGTCTTTGGCGGGGATATCGTTGACCAGCCTGTCGGCGATATAGATCTGACCTTCCGTCACTTCCTCCAACCCTGCGATCATGCGCAGGGTCGTCGACTTTCCGCAACCGGACGGACCCACCAGGACCAGAAATTCCTTATTTTCGATCCCCAGCGTGACGCGGTCAACGGCGCGGGCGCCTCCGGCATAAACCTTGCTGACGTTGCGTAAACTGACTTGGGCCATGATGTCGCTTCGCTCCAATTCCCAATTACCAATTTCCAGACTCCAAACAATCTCGTAATCTATTCCGGCATTTAAAGTTTGGAGTCAGAATTTTAAAATGTTATCACAAAAAACTTAACCGTGTCAACTACAATAATCGATCAACTGGTGCAGCGTCTCCTTCAGGGCCTTCCTGTGGACGATCATGTCCAGAAGGCCGTGCTCCAGCATGAACTCGGACCGCTGGAATCCTTCCGGTAATTTTTGCCGCGTTGTCTGCTCGATCACGCGTGGACCGGCAAAACCGATTAGCGCTTTGGGCTCGGCGATGATGATATCTCCCAGGCCGGCAAAAGACGCCATGACGCCGCCCATGGTCGGATTGGTCAGGACCGAAATGAACAAGAGGCCCGCTTCGTGATGCCGCCGCAAGGCCGCGGATGTCTTGGCCATCTGCATCAGGCTGAAAATCCCCTCATACATCCTGGCGCCGCCGCCGGATCCGGAGATAATCGTCAGAGGCAGCCGTTTTTCAATGGAAAACTCGATCGCCCGGGTGATCTTTTCCCCAACGACCGCGCCCATGGATCCCATGATAAACCGGGAATCCGTAATCGCGATAACGGCCTTTTTGCCGAAGATCTCCCCCTGGCCCGTGATCACGGCCTCTGCGAGCGAGGTCGCCTTCTGGTCCTCCGCAAGTTTCTGCGTGTAAGACTTGATCCCCCTGAATTCCAAAGGGTCGGTGCTGGACATTTTTTTATCGAATTCCTTGAAGGAATCCGCGTCCACGATCATCTCCAGTCTTTCGGGCGCCGTGACGTTAAAATGAAAATGACACTTGGGGCATACCTTAAGATTTTCCTCAAGGGTCTTCTTATAGATAGGCTCGCCGCACTCCTGGCATTTCGTCCAGAGGCCCTCGGGGATCTCTCTTTTGCGGATCTTGACAACCGTATATTTGGGCTTGCTGAAAAAAGCCATGGGCGCCGAGCGTTATAGTTTGTTGATGACGAGGCCGCTGAGCAATTTCGGATAGAAATACGTGGATTTTTGCGGCATGACATGGCCGCCCAGGGCGATCGAGCGGATCTGTTCCATCTTGGTCGGATTGAGGACGAAGACAGCGCCATAGGCGCCGCTGTCGACTTCGGCGACGGCGCGCCCCAGATCGATCTCGTAGGCGATATCCTCCAAGGCGATCTTGCAAAGATGGTCAAAAGCAACCTTGTGCAGGATGACGACATCCAGGTTCTTATAATCTTTCGGCCCTTCCTGAATCATCTTGTTGCATGCGCGCTTTTCAGAAAGCTTTAACAGGTAAAAATGATGGTCTTTGTAAAGACCGAAGACGCCAACATCTTCCTGCCGCTCTTTCATGGCGGCCGACAGCTCCTTGGCGCCCGGCACTTCCTTAACGTCAAAACAGGACGACAAATCCTCAACGGCAAAGGCGGCATTCTTGATCAGCCTGTGGGTGGGTAAAATACACAACCCCTCGTCTTCGAGGGGCGTCAGGTATGTCATGATATAATTATAGGAATCTTTGAGGCCGGCCGGGGATTCCTTGCGTTTGAGCTCGCGGAACATCCTGGCGACTTCATGACGGTGATGGCCGTCGGCGATAAAAAGCTGCTTATCGCCCAGGAACTCCTTGAACTGACCGATCAGCGTCTCCTCCGTGACCCGCCAGAGCCGGTGCCTGATATCTTCATCATCGACAATATCAAAGAGGGGTTTTTGAGGAAAGACATGTTTCTTAAAGATACCCTCTAACACGGCTTTGGGGTCGGAAAAAACGGTAAAGATGGGGCTCAGGTTTGCCTCGACGCTCTTCAAAAGCCTCAGGCGGTCCTCTTTGGGGGCCGTATGGGTGTGCTCATGCGGATAGACCGAACGGTCCTGCCCATCATCATCCAGCCGCATCAAAGCGATGACACCGAGGCGCGTCTTTTTTTCTCTTTCGTGCGTAAATACCTGTTCGTAGAAATAGATACCGCGCTCGTTATCCTGCGTCAAAACACCCCGGCGCAGCCATTCCTCGAGGTAACCGCCGGCCCGCGTATATTTGTTTTCGCGGTCATTGTCGGCGCTGAAATCCTTGCCCAGGATGAGACGGATGATGTTATAGGCGTGCCTCTGGTAAAACTGCTCCTGTCCTCCTGCATCGATGATATCATAAGGAGGACAAACGACCTTGGAAATATCCTCTACGACTTCCAGATTATAGTGCACGCCTGCAAAAGGTTCTATTTTGGCCATGGGTAGAGACCGCCTCCTGCTGTTGCACCCAGGACATCCATCGCCCAATCTGCTGCATCCAGGGTGCGGCCGGGAACAAAATACTGATGACATTCATCGGTCAAGGCATATAACATTACCACAAACAACACAATAAGTAAAGCCCGAATTCTGCGGCGGCCCCCCGCGGCGGCCATGGCCCGCATCAATAAAACCCCTAAAGGAAGATATTCCAAAAAGTGGAGAATTTTATCGGCGCCGCAGAAGAGAGGTGGAACAGCACTTCCTGGAATAGACGAAAGAAAGAAGATTAAAAGGGCATATCCGCCCACAAAAGCCCAAGGAATGACCAAATGGTTTCTGGGCATTATTTTGCGCTGCCAGGACACGATGAACAACTGGATTTGCTTCCAGCCGAAGGACAGGACGCCGGCGCTCCCTTACGGTAATCGGTAGCATAAAACCCGGACCCCTTAAATATGATGCCGGAGCCGGAGCTGATCAGGCGCACGACTTTCCTTTTGTGGCATTTCGGACAGACTTTGATCGCCTCGGCCGTGATGGAGTGGGATTTCTCGAAACGGTGGCCGCAGGCCTTGCACTCGTATTCATACGTAGGCATTTCTCAACCCCCTTCAGATGATACCCTTTAACTTAAATCTATATTCCTCAGCCGTGCAAATTCTTCGATGAGTTTTCTCTGGGCCGCGTTCAACCCCTGGGGAATATCGACGACAATACGCACCAATTCATCCCCTTTTACGTGAGTCCTGACATCGGGAACGCCTTTATCGCGGACACGGAAGACCTTGCCGGACTGCGTTCCGGACGGAATTTTCATCTTGACATTCCCGTAGAGCGTCGGGACGTCGACCTCTGCGCCCAGGATCGCCTGGGCCGCATCAATATGGACTTCGCACAAAAGATTGTCATCCTGCCGTTCATAAAGATGATGTTTCTTGACGGCGATAAGCACGAAGAGATCCCCTTTGCCGCCTTCGCCCTCCTCGCCTTCCCCGCGGACACGCAGATGAGACCCCGTGTCTACGCCGGCGGGGACCTTGACGGATATCTTGCGGGCAACCTTCAGGCGCCCCTGGCCCGCGCATTGCGGACAGGGGGTTGTGATGACCCGGCCTTCGCCGCCGCACTTAGTACACGTCTGCGTCAGATGAAAAAACCCTTGGGAAACGGTCACCTGGCCGGTACCATGGCAATAGGAACATGTGGCCTTTTTACTGCCGGCCTTGGCGCCCGTCCCTTTGCAAGTAGGACAAAATTCGTAACGGCTGATCTGGAATGTCTTTTCCGTGCCGAAAACCGCCTCTTCCAGCGTGATCTCCAGTTCGATCTGAAGGTCGCGGCCCTGTCTGGACCTGCGGCCGCGGCGGGAGCCCCCTCCAAAGATATCGGCGCCGCCAAAGAGCTCGTCAAAAATACTCCCCTCTGCGCCTCCGAAATGGACTCCTGCGCCGCCCCGGCCTCCGAACACCTCCTCGAAGATGCTCGAAAAATCGGCGCCGCGGAAGATATCCTCGGTCGAATAGCGCTGGTCGATCCCGGCGTGGCCATACTGATCGTAAAGCCGGCGCTTGTTCTCGTCCGAAAGAACCGCGTAAGCCTCCGAGATCTCCTTGAATTTCTCTTCGGCCTCTTTTTTCTGGGAGGCCTCCACGCGGTCCGGATGGTACTTCATGGCCAGCATCCGGTACGCCTTCTTGATCTCGTCGATCGTCGCAGATTTGGAAACACCAAGGATCTCGTAATAATCGCGCTGTGTCGTCATGCCCTTCACGCTTTATTGCTTGCCGTCTTCTTCCTTGTATTCCGCATCGATGATATCATCATCTTTGCCGCTGCCCGAAGGCTTGGCGCCGTCCGCTTTAGGCTCTTCAGCGGCCCCATCTGACGCAGGCCCCTTGCCTTTGGCCCCTGCTTGCTGTTGTTTCTGGGCTGCCTCCTTATAGATGGCCTCAGCCAGCTTATGCGACGCCTGGGTCAACTCTTCCATGCCCTTCTTGATCTTGTCGGTATCCTTGCCTTTCATCGCCTCTTTCAAAGCCGCGAGCTTCTCTTCAATGGCTTTCTTCTCGGCATCAGAAACTTTACTGCCGTATTCCTTCAAAGACTTTTCCGTCGAATAGATCAAGGTATCGGCCTGATTGCGGGCCTCCACTTCTTCCTTCTTCTTCTCGTCCTCTCCGGCGAATTTCTCGGCTTCCTTGACCATCTTGTCGATCTCTTCTTTGGAGAGCTTGTGGGGCGCCGTGATGCGGATCGACTGCTCCTTGCCTGTCCCGAGGTCTTTGGCGTTGACATGGACGATGCCGTTGGCATCGATATCGAATGTCACCTCGATCTGCGGGATGCCGCGCGGCGCCGCCGGGATCCCTACCAGGTCGAAACGGCCAAGCTCCGTATTGTCGTTGGCCATCGGCCTCTCGCCCTGCAGGACGCGGATGGTAACGGCCGTCTGGTTGTCCGCCGCCGTTGAGAACACCTGGCTTTTTTTGGTCGGGATCGTCGTATTTCTTTCGATCAGCTTCGTGGAAACGCCGCCCAGGGTCTCGATACCCAAAGACAAGGGCGTCACGTCCAAAAGAAGGACATCCTTGATGTCCCCTTTGATGATCGCTGCCTGGACAGCCGCGCCCATGGCGACGCACTCCATCGGGTCGACGCCGCGCTCGATCTTCTTGCCCACAAAATCCTCGACAAACTTCTGGACGATGGGCATGCGGGTCGGTCCGCCCACCATGATGATCCTGTGGACGTCCGATGCCTTGACCTTGGCGTCTTCCAATGCTTTCTCCATAGGGGCGCGGCATTTGTCGATGATCGGCCTGACCAGCTCTTCGAGCTTGGCGCGCGTGATCGACATCGTCAAATGCTTGGGCCCCGTGTTGTCCGCCGTGATGAACGGCAGGTTGATGTCTGTCGTCAGCGTGCTGGACAGCTCGATCTTGGCCTTCTCGGCCGCTTCCCGGATCCTCTGGATCGCCATCCTGTCGTTGCGCACGTCGATGCCTGAATCTTTCTTAAACTCGGAGGCGATATAATCGATCAGGGTATTGTCCATGTCGGTGCCGCCCAATTGCGTGTCGCCGTGCGTGGACTTGACCTCAAAAACGCCCTCCGCCATCTCCATGATGGTAACGTCCAGGGTTCCGCCGCCCAGGTCGAACACCATGATCTTCTGTTCCTTGCCTGCCTTGTCCAGGCCGTAGGCCAGACATGCCGCCGTCGGCTCGTTGACGATGCGCAGGACCTTCAGGCCTGCGATCTCGCCGGCATCCTTGGTCGCCTGCCGCTGATTGTCGTCAAAATACGCCGGGCAGGTGATCACGGCCTCGTTGACCGGCTCGCCCAGATAGCTTTCAGCGTCCTGTTTGATCTTCTGCAGGATAAACGCCGAGATCTGTTGAGGCGTGTACTCTTTGCCGAAAACCTTGAATTTATGGTCTGTCCCCATCTTGCGCTTGGCCGCCATGATGGTGCCTTCCGGATTGATGGCCGCCTGACGCCTGGCCGGCTCGCCGACAAGACGCTGGCCGTCCTTCGTAAACGCCACGTAAGACGGGAATGCCTTGCCTCCGCCGACCGTCGTGCCTTCTGCCGAAGGAATGATCACGGGCCTGTTGCCTTCCATAACAGACGCCGCTGAATTCGATGTCCCTAAATCAATACCGATAATTTTTGCCATAATGTCCTCCTCAATCCCGCCTCTGGCGGGATTAAAAATTATCCTTCCTTTTATTTCTTTTCTACTCTTTTGGCCACCCTCACCTTGGCCGTGCGGATGACCTTGTCGTTCAATCTGTAGCCTTTTTGCATCTCTTCGATCACCTCGCCGTCCTCGTGATCGCAAGACTCCGTCTGCACCAGCGCCTCATGCTGGTTGGGATCGAACTTCTTCCCCTTGGCCGAGATCGCGGAAACGCCGCGTTTTTTCAAGAGTTCATAAAGATGCGCCAGAATCATTTCGATGCCTTTCAAGAAGACATCCGAATTCTCCTGCCCTTTTTCCGCAGCCTCTACCGACCTTTCGAGATCATCCAGGATCCCCAGAAGATCAACGATGATGTCCTCGTGGGCGTATTTCTGGAACTCCTGCTTGTCGCGCTCCACGCGTTTGCGCATATTGTCAAAATCCGCCTGCTGGCGCAAGAGCCTGTCCCAGGTCTCTTGGGCCTTTGCGGCCCCTTCCTTCAGTTTCTCGTATTCCTCTTTTTTCAACGTGACTGTATCTCCGCCGCCGGCGTCAACGCCTGGAAGCTGGTCCTCCTTGCCGGCCCGAATAGCCTCCGGCTCCGAAGGATGATGGTTCTTTTTATCGTTCACATGGTTGTTCTTATTCATGGCGATCAATTATTCCTACCTTGCGCTTCGCCCAGGAGATAAAGCACCGCGTCGAGAAAAAGCCGGATCCTGTCAAAATCTCTCGATGTTCCTGGCGAAAGCCTCAGAGACGTACTCGATAAGAGGAATGACCTGATCATAAGCCATTCTTTTGGGGCCGATCAGGGCCAGGCGACCCGACCGTTTATGCTTATCCTCATAACGCGAAACAACGACCGCGCAATGCTCCATCTGCGGGCAGGCGATCTCTTTGCCGATATAAACCTGCGTCTGACCCGAAAAGTTGCGTTTGATCAAGTCGATCATCTCTTCCTTCTTGTCCAAGATCTCCAGGATCATCTGGACTTTGTGAATATCGGAAAATTCCGGGTGTTCCAGAAGATAGCGCGCCCCGCACGCGTATGTCCTCTCGATTTCCTTTTCGTTAAAATATACAAGGCTTGTGTAATGCGTGAAATCCGACATGATCCGGCTCGTCTCTTCAAAGAGATCATCGAACTCCTGCACCTTGAGTTCATAGATTTTGTCGATAAACTCCGTTTCTCTCGAAGAAAGCTTCTTTTTGTTCATCAGGACGTTGATATAGAGCCTGTACCCTTCGTCGGTCGGGATGCGGCCGGCAGAGGTATGGGGATGGGTCAAAAACCCCAGTTCTTCAAGTTCGGAAAAAACATTGCGTACGCTGGCCGAGCTTAGAGCCAGTCTCTTTTTTCTACGCAGAGATTCCGAAGAAATGGGCGCGGCCGAATTGAGATACATCTCAATCGAAGCCAGCAGGATCTCTTTATTCCTTGAATCGTGATCTGTCAACCTAGGCATCAGCTACCCTTTATATTAGCACTCATTAAATCGGACTGCTAAAATAAAAATAGTACCATAATTTAGTGGTTTGTCAACTCTATTAGAAACAACCTGCACTATAAACGGCATCGCACTGAAAGGCGGGGTTTCTAAAGAAGCGTTTTCTAACGGGGCAACCACTAAAAAATCAATCCGTCTTTTTAGCGCAACATCAAAAGAAGCAGGGGGTTAACGTTCTTGACGGCGTTTTTCCCTGGTGAGCTTTGCTTTATGTTTCTCGATCTGTCTTGCCAAGTCGAGAAAGGCCGCGTTAATGGCCGCGCAATAATCTTTCCCGCACTCGCGGCAATGGATGGCGGCGGAAGGCAGAAACAAACTTAAAGACGCAAAGAATTCGTCTTTCTTGTGCGGATTTTTATCCAAAACGCCGTGCAGAGACGTCAAATCATCCTTGAAACGCTTCAGGTGCTTGGCGACCTTGGCCGCCTTCTGGTCAAAACACTCCTTGATCGCCGGGTCTTCTTCCACATGGCTCATGGTAAACGTGATATTCATCTCATCTCCCTTTCTCGCTTCGCTCGATCGATGACACAGATTCTTAAAAACGGATTACACAGATCGAATCTCTTTACCCTTGGTCTTTTTTGAATTCCAATCCCTTTTTCCCCATCTTCACCGCGATCCTATCTCCAGGGCCGAAATCCCCTTTAAGAAGCCCCAGGGCGATGGGGTCCTGCACCAGCTTCTGGATCAGACGCTTCAGAGGACGCGCGCCGTAGACAGGGTCAAACCCCTCCTTGGCGAGAAATATCTTAGCATCCTTGTCCACAGAAATCAAAATATGCTTCTCATCAAGCCTCGCCTGCAATTCCTTGAGCCGGATATCGACGATATGCAGGATGTCCGCCTCGTCCAGCGGCTTGAAGATGACGATCTCATCGATGCGGTTCAGGAATTCCGGCCGGAAATGGTCTTTGAGGGCCTGCTGGATCTTGTCCTTCACCTTAAGCCGGTCCTTCTCGGCACCGATGAGCTCGGTGCCGATATTGGACGTCATGATGATCACCGTGTTCTTGAAATTGACGATCCGGCCCTGGCCGTCGGTCAGGCGGCCGTCATCCAGGATCTGCAGGAAAACGTTGAAGACCTCAGGATGCGCCTTTTCGATCTCGTCAAAAAGGACGACGCTGTAAGGCCGCCGGCGCACGCGCTCCGTCAGCTGGCCCCCCTCCTCGTAACCGACGTATCCCGGCGGTGCGCCGATGAGGCGCGAGACCGTATGTTTCTCGGTATATTCCGACATGTCGATACGCACGAGTGCGTTCTCGTCGTCGAACAAAAACCACGCCAGCGACTTGGCGAGCTCGGTCTTGCCGACGCCTGTCGGCCCGATGAAGATAAATGTGCCCAAAGGCCTGTTCTGGTCGCTTAAACCCGTGCGCGAACGGCGGATGCAATCCGAGACCAGCCCCAGCGCCTCGTCCTGGCCCACCACCCGTTCTTTAAGCCGCCCTTCCATCTCAAGAAGCTTATGGCTTTCTGCCTCCATCAGCTTGGATAAAGGGATGCCTGTCCATTTGGAAACGACCCTCGCGATGTCTTCCTCATCCACTTCTTCCTTAAGCATGGCTTTTTCTTTCTGCAGGGCCGCCAGTTCTTTGTTGGCCGTATCCAGCTTTTTCTGCAAACCGGCAAGCACGCCGTAACGGATCTGCGCCACACGGTCCAGGTCGCCGGAACGCTCCGCCTTCTTTTCACCGGCCTTCGCCTCTTCGATCTCCGTCTTGATCGCCCGGATGCCGCTGATCGCATCTTTCTCTTTCTTCCAGTGCGCCGACAACCCTTCTTCCTGGGTTTTCAAGCCCTCCAGTTCTTTCTCGATCTTCTCAAGCCTTTCCAAAGACGGCTTGTCTTTCTCTTTCTTCATGGCCTGGCGCTCGATCTCCAGCTGCATCTTGCGGCGCTTGACTTCGTCAAGCTCCTGAGGCAGGCTGTCGATCTCGATGCGCAGGCGCGACGCCGCCTCATCGATCAGGTCGATGGCCTTGTCAGGCAGGAACCTCTCGGTGATATAGCGGTGGGACATCTCGGCCGCAGCGATCAAGGCCGCATCCTTGATGCGCACGCCGTGATGGACCTCGTATCTTTCTTTCAGGCCGCGCAGGATCGCGATGGTGTCCTCCACCGACGGCTCTCCGATGAACACCGGCTGGAACCGGCGCTCCAGGGCCTTGTCTTTTTCGATATATTTCCTGTATTCGTCCAACGTCGTCGCGCCGATGCACCGCAGCTCGCCCCTCGCCAAAGCAGGTTTAAGCATGTTGGAGGCATCCACCGAGCCTTCGGCGGCGCCGGCGCCGACGATCGTATGCAGCTCATCGATAAAAATGATGACCTGGCCCTCTTTGGACTGGATCTCTTTTAAGACGGCTTTCAGCCGGTCCTCGAATTCCCCGCGAAACTTGGAACCGGCGACCATGGAGGCGATATCCAGAACGATGAGCTGCTTGTTCTTCAATCCCTCCGGCACGTCCCCCTGGGCGACGCGCTGGGCGAGGCCTTCGACGATGGCGGTCTTGCCCACACCGGGATCGCCGATCAAAACAGGATTGTTTTTTGTGCGGCGGCTCAAAACCTGGACCACGCGGCGGATCTCCTCGTCGCGGCCGATGACAGGATCAAGCTTGCCGCGGTTGGCCAATTCCGTCAGGTCGCGGCCGTATTTTTCAAGCGGCTGGAACTTGTCTTCAGGGTTCTGGTCGGTGATATGCTGGGCCCCCCTGACTTCCTTCAGGGCCTCCAGAAACCCGTTTTTGTCGACGCCGGCGCCTCTCAGGATATCGCTCAGCTTGGCATCAACGTCGAGACAGGCCAAAAACAAGTGCTCGACAGAAATATAGCTGTCCTTGAGCATCTCCATATACGTCTTGGCCTTGTCGAAAGCGCTGTTGGCTTCCCGCGAAAAATAGACCTCGCCCCGGGTCCCGCGCACCTGATAATAGGTATTCAGGACGTCCTCGATCCTTTTGATCAAGGGATAGACGCCGACCCCCATCTTCTCAACGACAAGAGGTACAACGCCTTCTTTTTGGCGCAAAAGGCCGAGGGCCAGATGCAGGCAATCCACCTGCTGATGGCCGCGCTCCCTGGCTTCGGTCACCGCCTGCTCAACAGCTTCCTGGGTTTTTACGGTCAAATTTTCGGGCTTCATTCTTCCATCTCCAAAATCACTTTGACGCCGCTGATATTGACGCCTTTCTCATCCATCAGGTAATGGATGTACTCCAGTCTCTTGATGTCCTTCATGGAATAAAAACGGATCTTCTTGAATTTGCGCTTGGGGGCGACGAGGCCTTCTTTCTCGAGGGCGCGCAAGGTCCATTCCGGCATCTGCAAAAGCTGACTGACGATGCCGATGGCATAAACGGCGTCGGACTCCGAGATCTTTATCTTTGGCTTCATGGCCTTCTCTTATTTGACCTATGATAATAATTTAACACATTTAACTAATTTTGTCAAATTAATTAATTTCCTGATCCTCCCACCGGCGAAGCTAAAATCTACACCTCATACTCTCTGAGCTTCTCGGCCACGATCGCAGGCAACAGTGCCGTCACGCGAATGCCGTCCTCGCCGTAACGGATGTCTTTGACGTGGCCCTGGGAATAAATCAGATCGACCAGATCCATGCGCGCGATCGGCAGCTTCAAGCTGGTCTCCAACGAATACCCTTGCAGACTTTTCTCAATATGCCTGACAAGTTCGTCGAGATTGCGTTTGTGAAGCGCCGAGATCGCCACGGCGCCAGGGTATTGCTTTTGAAAACGGCCCGGGCCTTCTTCGTCCTCCAAAAGATCGATCTTGTTTAGTGCCAGAACGACCTTTTTGTCCTGGGCGCCGAGCTCGTTTAAGACCTGACAGACGGACGCATAGTGTTCGCTGACGTAAGGCGAGCCGATATCCAGGACGTGGACCAGAAGGTCCGCCTGGACGACTTCTTCAAGGGTCGCCTTAAAGGCCTCAATCAAGTGGTGCGGCAGATCGCGGATGAAACCGACGGTATCCGAGAAAACGACCTTCTGGTGATTGGGAAGCGCCAGGGAACGCGCCAAAGGATCGAGAGTCGTAAACAGCCCTGCACTTACCGTCTGGCCGCCCTGCGTCAGGGCATTGAAAAGAGTCGATTTTCCAGCGCTCGTGTAGCCGACAAAAACAATAGTAGGCAGGGATATCTCGTCGCGGCGGCCCCTGAGCGCCTTGCGCCGCACGGCCAGGGCCTTCAGGTCGTCTTTGAGTTTTTTGATGCGCTCGCGGATGCGCCTGCGGTCTTCTTCGAGTTTCTGTTCGCCGGGGCCCCTTGTCCCGATACCTCCGCCCAGCCGCGACAATTCCGTGCCTTTGCCGCTCAACCGCGGCAGACGGTATTCCAGCTGCGCCAATTCCACCTGGGCCTTTCCCTCGGGACTGCGGGCGCGCCTGGCAAAAATATCCAGGATCAGCTGCGTGCGATCGATGACCTTGGCCTGCAAGACATTTTCAAGGTTCTTGTGCTGGGTGCCGCTCAAATCGTGATTAAAGATCACCGTGTCGATCTCTTCGGAGGCGACAATATCCGCCAACTGCCTGGCCTTGCCTTTGCCGATATAAAGATCAGGCGTCGTCTCCGGCCTGTGGCACACCTCTTCCAAGACGACATCGGCGCCTGCGGTCAAGGCCAGTTCTTTGAGTTCACGCTGGGCCTCGACAATATCGCGGCGTCTTTTCTCCAGATCAAACCTGACGGTCAATAATAAAACTCGTTCCTTCATTTTGCCTATAATGGGTTTCTTTTCCGTTCAAAATGAACTCCAAGCTTACGCCGTAAATTTCCCGAAGGCTGGCTTGGCCGGCCGGAGAGGAAATTTACAAGTGTTCAAGCGAGGAGTCAACGTTTAATTCCTTCATTTTGCCTATAATGGGTTTCTTTTCCGTTCAAAATGAACTCCGCAGCCTGCCTCAAAATTATCGCAGGAGAATTTTGAGGCGTTTAGGCTGGGTTTATTCTCTTCAGCCATGAGCTACCCTCTCCGCAATCATTCTGGCGGTCTGGGCCAAATCATCGTCTGCGGCAACCTTGATCCATTCAATCCCGGGCTCCCGGCAGAACCACGTCATCTGCCTTTTGGCAAGATGCCTCGTATTGCGCTTCATGAGTCGCACAGCCTCCTCCAATCCATATTGCCCTTTGAGGAAACCTTCAATCTCGCGCACCCCGATGCACTGCGAGGCTGTCCGGCCCAGGCTCCGCTTCAATAGGCGCCGGACTTCATCCAACAGGCCGCCATGGACCATAAAATCCACTCTCTGGTCAATACGGGCGTACAAATCCGCCCGGTCCCTTTCCAGGCCGAAGATGCGCACGTCATAAGCCGCAGCCAACCCCTGCCTTTTTTGTTGGAGTTCCGAGATCGGCCGGCGCGTCATCTCAAAAACCTCAAGGGCGCGGATGAGTCTTCTGGTGTCATGGATATGGATGCGGCCGGCGGCCCGGGGATCCACCTCGTTCAGACGCTGATGCAAGAAAGGATTCCCCTTTTCGGCGGCCAGACGTGCCAGCGAAGAACGGATCCTGGCCGAGGACTTCTCCTCAAAGATCCCATGGATAAAAGAACGGACATAAAGGCCTGTCCCTCCCACAACGACAGGGACCTTTTTTCTTTTAACGATCTCCCTCGTCTTCCGGGTGGCGGCAAGGCAGAAGGCGGCGACGCTGTATTCTTGTGACGGCGGGATGACGTCCAGGAGATGGTAAGGATATTTCCTGCGCAAAGGCGCGGCCAGCTTGTCCGTCATGATGTCCATGCCTTTATAAATCTGCATGGAATCTGCGGAGATGTATTCACAAGGCAGATATTTAGACAGGTTCAAACCCACCTGCGTCTTGCCTGAACCCGTCGGGCCGACGATAAACACAACAATGTGGTCTTTCATAAGAAAAAGGGATTACCAGCCCGACTGATAATCCCTTCATTTTGCCTATAATGGATGATTCCTTGCAAAATGAACTCCGAGCTTCGGCAAAACTATGTTTTGCCAGGCAGGAAATTTCCCGAAGGCTGACTTGGCCAGCCGGAGAGGAAATTTTCAAGTGTTCAAGCGAGGAGCCAACGTTGATTCCTTAACTTTGCCTATAATGGGTTTATTCTCCTCAAAATAGGCCGGCGTCATTCACTCCAAAGGAAAAACCTTGGCAAGGAATCCGTCCGACTCCAATTTTCCTTTGGCTTCCTCAGCCTCTTTCTCCGTCGCATAGCGGCCGACGCGGATACGGCACAGTTTTTTGCCGGACAACATGCACAAGACGGAATAAACATTGTATCCCTTCGCCTTGAGCTGATTGATGCACTCCTGCGCATTGTCGAAATTGGTGAATGCGCCGACCTGCACCGTATAATAAGACCCGGATCCCTGGAGGCGGCGCGCGTCTTTAGCCTCAAAGGAGAGGGGAAATTCCTTCTGGAGCTTGTCGTAATATTTTTTGAACAACTCCCGGTCGCCCCGTTTCAGGTATATCTCCGCAAGGCGGAAATAAAGGGTCGCGCGCCGCCTGGGCGACGGATCCGTGCGCAGGAACTGCTCGTAGACCTTCAGGGCCTCGCCGTAATTCTCCTGGAGGAACTCGATGTCCCCGAGGCCCATATAAGCGTCCTCGTAATAAGGAGAACCGCTATACTGGTCGACGATGACCTGGAAGTTCTTTTTGGCGGTGAGGAAATCGAAGAGGTTGACGTAGCTGGCGCCCGTCAGATAATTGGCCTGGGAGATGATCGCCGGATTATCGGGATGCTCTTTGACCGCCTTGACGCATTCGTCGATCGCCTGCACATACTGCCTCTGCAAAAACAAAAGTTGCGCCTTATCCAGGATGCCATCTGCCGGCGCCGCGGCACAAGCCGTCACCCCAACCGACAACAGCGCCCCGAGAACCTGGACAAAGATAATATTATGCTTTTTTCGCATGCTTTTTTAAGGATTGAGAGATGCTTTTCTGGAGCTCCAGCAGCTCTGCATGCCTGCGTTTCTTTGTGGCCTGCGGGACGCCGTCAGGGAACTCTGCGGCCTTCGTGTGCGGCCGCACGGAATACTTGAAGATAAAAGCCGAGTCAAAACGCACGTTCTTGACCAGCTCATATGTCGCGCGGAAATCCTCCTCTGTCTCTGTCGGGAATCCCACGATGAAGTCCGAGCTCAGTTCCCCATTATATACAATGGAACGGTAGAGGTCTACAAGTTCGCGATATTTTTCGGCCGTATATCCCCGGTTCATCATGGCCAGGACCCTGTCCGACCCTGATTGCGCCGGCATGTGGAGATACTTCCTGACCACCGGGATATCCCGCATGGCTTCGAATAATTCTTTTTTTGTGTCTTTCGGATGCGAAGTGATAAACGACAAACTCTTGAGCCCTTTGACCTTGGCGACTTTTTCCAAAAGCTCAGGGAACCCGCAGCCCCTGTTTTCTGTACTCTGTTCTCTGTACTCTGCCCCGTAGGCGCTGACATTTTGTCCAAGAAGAGTAATGCTGGCTATACCGGCATCAACAGCCGCCTGGGTTTCCCTGACAATCTCGTCTGCCGGCCTGTGGCGCAGGCGGCCCCGCACATGCGGCACGATACAATAGGAACAGAAATTATCGCACCCCTCGGAGACGACGATATAAGCATGGTCTTTTTTCTCATAAAAGCCGGTGTGATATATCTCCTCTGCGCGCGCACGCTCCCTGACAGCCAGCACGTTCTCTCGCTTCTTCAGGGCCTCCTCAAGATACAAAGCGATATTATCGATCTCGCTTGGACCACACACGATATCCACATCGGGCGACCGCTTGAAGGCTTCTTTCTTGTAGTTCTGCGCCATACAGCCCAATAAACCAATGGTCTTGCGCTTGCCCTTTCCCAGGCGGCCGATCTCGCTCCAGACCTTGTCCTCCGCATGCTGGCGCACCGAACAGGTGTTGAACAAGAGGACATCCGCCTTCTTCGGATCATCCGTCATCTCGTAGCCTTCCGCCGACA
>Ga0302253_1001049_pt1 | contig 18411 bp, 16 predicted proteins | sample AAG_RA_Trp_MG_FD_193537 | JGI IMG/M metagenome (GOLD analysis project Ga0302253, IMG submission 193537) | Enriched activated sludge microbial communities from anaerobic digester in WTTP, New Holstein, Wisconsin, United States - AAG_RA_Trp | ecosystem: Engineered > Bioreactor > Anaerobic >...
CCCTGAACTTGATGAGGACGAGGTGTATCTTTTCGAACTCGAAGGCATCTCCGTCGTCATCGACGAGTCGGGCGAACACCTCGGCGTCATCGAACGCATAGACACTGACGCCTATCAGGAAATCTGGGTCATCCGCACGCCACAGGGCAAGGAAGTGCTCTTCCCCGCCGCCGCGCCCTTCGTGCTGGACATCGACCTCGACTCCCGCACGGCGCGCATAGCACCTCCTCCGGGACTGCTCGACATCTACCTGTCTGACTGACCCTCGGTCTGCTCATGCGCTGCACCATTCTCACGCTCTTTCCGGAGTTCTTCGACTCGCCGCTCGATGCCGGTCTCATGGGCAAGGCCCGCGAATCCGGCCTCATCGACGTTGCGCTCGTGAACCCGCGCGCCTATACCACCGACCGTCACAGCACCGTCGACGACCGCCCCTATGGCGGTGGTCCCGGCATGGTCATGCGCGTCGAACCCTGGGAAAAGGCGTTGCAAGGGATTGAAGAACCCGGTCGCATCCTGATGATGGCCCCCAAGGGACGCCCCTTCACGCAAGCCATGGCGCGAGAGCTTGCGCAGGAGGAATCGCTGACCATCCTCTGTGGTCGGTACGAGGGCTTCGACGCCCGCCTTGAGGAAATCTACCCCATCGAAGCCGTCTCCATGGGCGATTTCGTCCTCAACGGCGGCGAGACGGCGGCCCTCGCGGTGCTTGAAGCCGTCTCCCGTCTCGTACCGGGCTTCATGGGCAAGGAGGAGTCGGGAACGGAGGAGAGTTTCTCCGCCGGACTGCTCGAATACCCTCACTACACCCGCCCCGAAGACTATGCGGGGCATGTTGTGCCAGAAGTGCTCCGCTCGGGCGACCATGGACGTATCGCCGCATGGCGCAAGGAGTGTTCCCTGCGCCTTACTCTGTCTCAACGTCCCGATATTCTTCCTGAAGCACAACTCGACGAAGCCGACATGGACTTTTTGCGAGGCCTGTCACGCAACCGTCCGGGACGCAACCTCTATTGCGCTCTCGTGCACTATCCTGTTGTTCTCAAAGAGAAAAATTCTGGCGCAACATCTTTGACAAACCTCGATATTCACGATATAGGCCGCAGTTCATGCACGTATGGTCTGGGTGGCTTCTATGTGACAACGCCACTCGAAGACCAGCGCCGTCTTCTCGACACCCTGCTACGGCACTGGACCCTCGGGCCCGGTTCACGCAGCAACCCCGACAGGGCGGAAGCGCTGGGAAGGATCAAAGGTGTGGATGATGTGCGCGCGGCCATAGAGGATATCGCACGACGTACGGGACAGGTTCCCTACGTAGTCGGGACCAGTGCAAAGGGAGCAGGCAATGCCACTCCCGCATCGGTTCGGGCGATGCTCGAAGAAAGGCCCGTGCTGCTCGTCTTCGGCACGGGGCACGGGCTGGCACCAGAGGTGCTTGAAGGATGTGATGCCATCCTGCGGCCTCTCAGGTGGATGGACGGCTACAATCACCTTTCGGTGAGGGCCGCGGCAGCCATCATCATGGACAGACTTCTCGGCGACTGCTATTAGCGTAGGCCGAAGAATTTCGCGAAGCAAAACTCCGGTCCAAGGGGGACACGATCATGGATATCATGAAGAAGATCGAACTCGAACACCTGCGCATGGACCTGCCCAAGTTCCGGTCCGGCGACACCGTGAAGGTGCACCTGCGCATCGTCGAAGGCGAAAAGGAACGCATCCAGATGTTCCAGGGTAACGTCATCCGCATCCACCGCGGCACCACCGGCGGCACGTTCACCGTCCGCAAGGTCTCCGACGGCGTGGGTGTCGAGCGTGTCTTCCCCCTGCACTCGCCCTTCATCGACCGCGTCGAACTCATCACCGAAGGCCGCGTGCGCCGCAGCCGCCTCTACTACCTGCGCGACCTGCGCGGTAAGGCTGCCCGCATCAAGCCGAAGAACCGTTTCTAATACGGTCGTCTTGTTCGCGAAAAAGGGGGGCCTTGCCCCCCTTTTTTGTTGTGGACTCACCACGCTACGGCGTGGTTGGATGACTGCGGTCCAATGTGCAGCCCCGTGCTGTCCAGTGGCCTGTGCATGCCTTCTGACTTCGGCGGGATGCTTTTGCAGAGTGGCGCGTACGGTACCGCCCCCGACAGCGGTGCGTCCCTGCGGGCCATGCCATTCCCATCGCCCGCGACGCGCCCAGCGCCTTGCGGATGTTGCAGCACCGTACGCCCATTGACGGACAGGACGCACAGGACGCATTGCTGGCACTGACACTCCCCACTCCACCCGGACATCCGCCACGGAAGGTTGCCATGCCCCCGCGCCCCCAACGCCTTGCACCTGTTGCCGACCTGCCACCTGTGTTCGCCGGCATCGACGAAGCCGGACGCGGCTGCCTTGCAGGCCCCGTCGTGGCTGCCGCGGTCATTCTCCCGCAGGAGTATGCCCTGCCGGGACTCACCGACTCCAAGAAGCTCACGGCGGCACGGCGCGAATCCCTCGCAGAGGGCATCCGCTCATGTGCCGTGACATGGGGCATCGGCGTTGTCTGGCCGCGAGACATCGACCGCATCAACATCCTGCAGGCGACCTTCCGTGCCATGGCGCGTGCGGTGCGCGTCTTGCGCCAGCCCCCCCCGGCCCTTCTCATCGACGGCGACAAGACGCTGCCGCCCCATGTGCTCACCACGTTATCGTGCGACGGACACCTGCCTACACAGCGGGCCATCATCGGCGGCGACGGCTGCATACCGGCCATTTCTGCGGCGTCCATCCTTGCCAAGACATTTCGCGACCGCCTCATGGACACGCTCGACCGCCGCTACCACGGCTACGGCTTCGCAAAGCACAAGGGCTACGGTACGGCCGAGCACCTTGCGGCCATCGCGGCGCATGGCCCATGTGCGCAGCATCGGCTCACTTTCCGGGGTGTGCGGCCCGCCCCCGCAGCCGAGGAACAGCTTACGCTATGGTAGACGCCCGCCATGCCACCGGACAACACGGCGAGGACGAAGCTGCGGCCCTTCTCCTGCGCACCGGGCACCGCATCATCGCCCGCAACTGGCGTCACGGCGGACTCGAACTCGATATCATCTGCGAAACAGGCGACACCATCGTCTTCGTTGAAGTGAAGACCCGTGCCGCCCATGGCCTGACATCACCGACCGACGCCCTGACGCACCAGAAGCGACACCGGCTCATCAGGGCGGCCCGCGCATGGCTGGCAGCCGCCGATGCATGGGACAGGGCCTGCCGCTTCGACCTCGTGTGCGTCACGCAGCGGGGTGCAACCTGCACACTGGAGCATATCACCGATGCCTTCGACCTCACCGAAACTCTGGGTGGTGGCGACACCTCTTGGCAACCCTGGTGACCTGTCGCCCCGCGCACGCGAAGTCCTTGCGGCAGTGGATGTCGTCCTTGCCGAGGATACGCGTCGCACAGGGCTGCTCTTCCAGAAGTGCGGGGTGACGGCCCGTCGCTTCATCAGCTTTCACGACCATAATGAAGACGGACGCATCCCCGAATTGCTGACGATGCTCCAGTCGGGCACGACGGCGGCGCTTGTTTCGGACGCGGGCATGCCGCTCTTCGCCGACCCCGGCTACCGTCTCGTCCGTGCCTGCCGGGACGCAGGCGTACGCGTTTCGGTGGTTCCCGGGCCGTCGGCACCGCTCACGGCCCTTGCCGCCAGCGGCATCGCCCCGTTACCGTTCACGTTTCTCGGCTTCCCTCCCCGCAAGGCCAGTGAACAGGAGAAGTTCTTCGCCCCCTTCACCACCGTTGCCACCACGCTGGTCTTCTTCGAGCGCAAGGACAGGCTCGCAGAGACGCTCGCCGTGGCCCATGGCGTGCTCGGCCACCGCGAGTTGTGCGTCGCGCGGGAATTGACCAAGACCCATGAGGAGTTTATCTACGGACGGTTAGAGTGTCACACGGCCATACCTGACGACCTTCTCGGCGAGATCACGGTGGTGATCGGCCCGCCCGAGGAGGCCAGCGTATCCCCGCGTGAGCAAGTGCTCGCCATCATCGAAGAGGAACGCGCGGACGGCGGCAGAACCAAGGATGTGGCAAAGCGCGTACAGCTACGCGTACGAGGCTGGTCTGTGAAGGACGTCTACCAGCTGATGCAGGAGTGAGCTGACGCGCCACAATCGCCCATCAGGGCGGCATGTGCATCCATGGTGGCAGACCGCCATACCACTTGCGATGTGCAAAGGATAGCGATGCGGTTGCGTATACGGCGCATCCACGGAAGATTGGAGCGGGCTTGACGGCAGGCCCGCAGACGCGTGCACACGTGAACAGGGGGCACTTCCCCATGCCCAACAGCGAACACCAGTGCAGACCGGTGGCCGCAGGATGGCAGCGTCGTTCCCCCTCTACCGTCGGCAGTGCCCCCGAAGTACAGGCACGACGCGACATGCAGCCGGGGCTTCAGCCTGTCCCGCGGCACTCGCGGCGAAGACACAAGTCCGGTGACTACGGCAGCGGCGGAAGACTCCCCCGCCACACCCGAACCAAGCGCGTCACGCAGCCGACGCCAGCAATGCCATGCCAGACGCCCGCACCCTGCTCATATGCCTGCTGCGCACCTATCTCATCGGGGCGTCATTCAACACGCGCGGGCTTCAGAACATCGGCATCGTCTATGCCCTCGAACCGGGATTGCGTGCCATCCATCAGGACCCGAGGGCCTGCCGTGACGCCCGCAAGCGCTACCTGCGCCACTTCAACACGCATCCCTTCTGGACCCCGCTGCTGGTGGGCGTATTCCTGTCGCTGGAAGGCAACATCGCGCGCAAGACCTTTCCCCCGGAATTGCTGGCGTCGGTGAAGGACACCACCGTCTATACGCTCTCGGCCATCGGCGATTCCGTGTTCGGCGGCAGCCTGCTGGTCTTCTGGTCGCTGGTCAGCTGCACGCTGGTGGTCTCCGGTCACGAGATGGCTGCGGCCCTTTTCACGTTGTCGCTCTTTCTCGGCTTGCAGGCATTCAAGGCCCTCACCTTCATCGCTGGGCTGCGCGAAGGGCTCAAGGTTCTCCAGCGACTCAAGCAGTGGGACCTTATAAATTGGGGCGACCGCATCAAGATGTGCAACGGACTGTTGCTTGTGGTGCTATTATGGCGCGTGTGGCCGCACCCCGCGCACGGGCTGCCGTGGGGCATCGCGTGCATCATGCTCTCGGTGGCGGCGCTCATGGTGGGACGCTTTCACATTTCACGCATCTTTCTGGCAGCCTGCGCCCTTGCCGGGGCCTACGCGCTGCCGTGGGCCAGCGACTGGATGTTGCTCGTCCCGTCGTTCTAGGCAACCACGAATAACCGAGGTACGCCCGTGCTCGAAACGATAGAGGAAACCCCCGAAGGCGTGCAGGTCGCCGTCGACGTGCTCAACGAACAGGGGCTGCATGCACGCCCCGCAGCACGCCTTGCGCAGGAGGCACAGCGCTTCGCCGCCCGCATGAGCCTTGTCGTGGACGAGGCCGAGGTGGACGCCAAGAGCATCCTTGATATACTCTCGCTTGCCGCCGCCAAGGGAACACGCATCGTCGTGCGGGCATCGGGCGACGACGCACATGCGGCCGTGGAACACATCGCCGCGCTCTTCAACAACCGTTTCAGGGAATAGGTTCTGCGACGTGGCCCGGGGCATCCTCTACGGCATAGCCGTCTCTTCCGGCATCTCCATCGGCAAGGCGTTCTTCATGGACCGCAGCCGCCAGAGTGCCGCGCATGACATCATCCAGCCCGGGGCTGCGGAATCCGAGGTGGCGCGTCTTGACGAGGCTGCGGCACAGGTCGCTGCCGACCTCGACCGTGCACGCGCGCAAGTGCCCGCCGACCTGCGCGACCATGCCGCCATCATCGACTCGCACCGCATGATATGCCGCGACCCCAAGCTCATGGGCGATGCGGCACGGCGCATCCGCGAACAGAACATCTCCGCGCCATGGGCGCTTGAGCAGGCTGTCGACGCCATCGCCCAGGCCTTTCGCGCCATCGACGACCCGTATATCCGCGAACGCGTGCAGGATGTGCGCGCCGTGGCAGAACGCATTCTTTCGCGTCTTGCTGGCAACGCCCGTGAACTCAAGAGCACGGGCGAGCGCATGGTGCTGCTGGCACACGACCTCACCCCCGCCGACACCATCGAATTGCAGGTGTCGCGCATCATGTCCTTTGCCACGGCGGAAGGGGGCAAGACCTCGCACACGGGCATTCTCGCCCGCAGCCTCCAGATTCCCGCCGTCGTGGGCGTCTCCGGCCTTGAAGAGGCCACCGCCGACGGCGACCTCGTCATCATCGACGCCCTGCGCGGCCGCATCCTCATCGACCCCGACGAGCACGAACTCGCGGAATACACCGAACTGAAATATCAGTTCGAAAGCTACCAGCGCAGCATCCGCAGGCAGTCCACACTGCCCGCCGAGACACTCGACGGCTACCGCATCGAGGTGCAGTCGAACATCGAACTGCTGGAGGAAGTGCCGCAGGTGCTCGACAGCGGGGCCGACGGCGTGGGGCTGTACCGTACCGAATACGCCTTTCTGGCGCGCAGGCAGCCGCCCTCGGAACAGGACCTCTGCGACGAGTACTCACAGGTGGCCGCGCTCATGTCTCCGCGGCAGGTCGTCTTCCGCACGCTGGATGTGGGCGCGGACAAGATGCTGCGCGAACAGGTACGCATGGAGGAACCCAATCCTGCACTGGGATTGCGGGCCATTCGTTTCTGCCTGCGGCATCAGGATGTCTTCCGCACGCAGTTGCGTGCCATCCTGCGGGCCAGCGTCCATGGCAACGTCGCCCTGCTTTTCCCCATGATCTCGGGCATTCAGGAGCTGCGACAGGCACGGCACATCCTTCAGGAGGTGCGGCAGGAACTCGACGCCGAGGGCATACCGCACGCACCCGACATGCCGGTGGGCATCATGGTCGAGTTGCCCTCGGCCGTGCTCATCGCAGATGCGCTGGCGCACGAGGTCGATTTCTTCAGCATCGGCACCAACGACCTCATCCAGTATTCCCTCGGCATCGACCGGGGCAACCGCCACGTTTCCTATCTTTATCAGCCGCTGCACCCCGCCATCGTCCGTTCCATCAAGCTGGTCGTAGACTCGGCCCACCGCGCGGGCATATCCGTCAGCGTCTGCGGCGAGGTCGCCTCCGACCCGTTCTGCCTGCCCATACTCATGGGGATGCAGATAGATTCCATCTCCATCGCACCGCAGGCGGTGCCCGGCATCAAGCACATCATCCGCAAGACCAACATGGAGGAGTGCAAGACGCTCACCCGTGATGTGCTCAACGCCACCACGGTCTCGACCATCAACCGCATGGTCAAGGAGACCATCTACAACAGGTTCCCAGAGGAACTCACCTTTTTCTCGTCCATGCTCGACACGGACGATTAGGTACCCATACGATGAGCAAGAAAGCACCCGGCGCCAACGTCATCGCCCAGAACAAGAAGGCGCGCCATATCTACGAACTCTCCGACAACCACGAAGCAGGCATCTCGCTCACGGGGTCGGAGGTGAAGAGCCTGCGCGCCGGGCACGTCAACTTCCGCGACAGCTATGTCGACTTCCGCAACGGCGAGGCGTTTCTCGTGGGTCTGCACATCGCCCCCTACGACAACGCCGGGTACGCCCAGCACGACCCCGACCGTGACAGGAAGCTGCTGCTGCACGCCCACGAAATCGAGAATCTCGCCCGGTCCGTGGAACAGAAGGGCTACACGGTGGTGCCCACCAAGCTCTATTTCGCACGGGGCAAGGTGAAGGTGGACATCGCCGTCGGTCGGGGCAAGAAGCTGCACGACCAGCGCGAAGACCTGAAGAGACGCGCCGAAGACCGCGACACACAGCGCGAACTCGCCCGCTTCTAGCCCTTCGGCACAGGTCACGGTAGCTGCCATGTCCCACACTGCGAATGTCACTGCGGAGGAGGCCGTACACGGCCTCTCCGCCGCACAGCGGCGCTTTCTCGAAGGATTGCTGCCCGAAGGCGACAGGCTGTTCTCCGCCGAAGAGACCCTCGTCTTCGGCACAGACGCCAGCCGCAAGTGCGGCACGCCTCTCGCCGTGGTGCGTCCCACCACGGAAACGCAGGTCGTCGAGTTGCTGCGATGGGCCGACGCAGAACGCCTGCCCATCTATCCGCGCGCCCGCGCCACCAACGTGGTGGGCGGCTGTGTCCCCCAACGTCCCGGCATCGTGCTGTCCACCCTGCGCATGGCGCGCATCATCGACATCGACGAGCACGACTTCGTCGCCGTGGTGCAACCGGGTGTGATCACCGCCGACCTGCAACGCGCCGTCGAAGCGCGCGGTCTCTTCTACCCGCCCGACCCGGCAAGCCAGAACATCTCATCCATCGGCGGCAATGTGGCCACCTGCGCGGGCGGGATGCGCGCCGTGCGCTACGGCGTCACCCGCGACTACGTTCTGGGACTGCGTGCCGTCCTGCCCGGTGGCGAGGTGCTGGCGACGGGCAGCCGTTGCCACAAGAACGTCGTCGGCCTCGACCTCGTGCGCCTGCTGGTCGGGTCGGAGGGCACACTGGGCTGCCTCACGGAAATGACGCTCAAGCTGCTGCCCCTGCCCGAGGCCACGGCTTCGCTGCTGGCCGGATTCTCAGACCTCGGCGCGGCCATGGACGCCGTGCGCCGCGTCTTCGCGGCGGGCATCCTTCCCGTGGCACTGGAATTCATGGGGCCTGAAGTGCTGGACTGTGCAGCCCTTCTCAACGATGTGCCATGGCCGAAGACGGTGCGCGCAGCACTCCTGTTCAGGCTTGACGGCAGCCGTGCCGCACTGCCGCTTGAGGTGGACAGGCTGGCAGCCGCCGTGCGCGATGCCGCCCCGGTGTGGTCGGCCGTGGGCGTGGGACGCGACGAGGAAGAACCTCTCTGGACCATCCGCCGTTCCATCAATCCCGCCTCGTTCCTCGTCAAGCCCGACAAGATGAGCGACGACGTGACCGTGCCGCGCGGGAGGCTGCGCGAGGCCCTTGAGGGCATCCGTGCCATCGCCGAGGCACGCAGCCTCACCATTCTCACCTTCGGGCATGTGGGCGACGGCAACATCCACGTGAACATCATGCACGATGCCTCGGTGACGGAAGAACGCGAACACGCCCTCGCCGCCAAGGGCGAAGTCACCGACCTCATCCTTTCACTGGGAGGTACGCTTTCGGGTGAACACGGTGTGGGCCTGACCAAGGCCCCCTATGTGCACCGTCAGCTTTCAAAGCTGGAACGCGGACTCATGGCACAGGTCAAGGCCGCCTTCGACCCGCACGGCATCATGAACCCCGGCAAGGCGTACTGAAGCCGGTGGACGCCGCCGCACATTCCGCGTGTCCGCCACGACCCGCCGCCACGCCTGTGTCCCCCCGTCGCCCCCCGCTGCCGCCGCTGCCGCCGCTGTCTTTCCTGCCCTTGATGGGGCAGGCGGCCCCTTCAGGAGTTAGCCTCATGACGTCCACGCCTTCGCAAGATGACAAGCAGTGCCTTCTCTGCGGGCAATGCCTCGCCGTGTGTCCCGTCTTTCTCGCCACGGGGCGTGAAGAACTCAGCCCCAAGGCCAAGCAGCACCTTCTGCGCCATTTCAGGGAACGTCCCGAGGCCCTCGCCGAAGCCCCCGTCCGTGTCCTTGCCGACCGCTGCCTCTCATGCGGGCGTTGCGCCGTGGCCTGTCCGCATCACCTGTCCGTGCCCGACGCGCTTGCACGTCTCCGTAGCGGACACCCGCTGTGGCATCAGTGGGTATGGCGACGCTGGATTGAACAGGGACGACTTCTCTGGCCCGCCCTCGCACAGGCAAGCCGACTCGTCCCGCAGGTCGTCGCCCCCGAAGCCCTGCGCCCCATGTTGCGTTCGGCGGCGTCCATGCTTGCTGGCAATCGCCCCGCGCCATGGTTGCGCGTCTCGCACTACGACAAGGAAGCCGGAAAGGGACAGGTCGTGCTGCTCTTCGCCGGGTGCACGGCACGCCGCATACGCCCCCGCTGGTTGCATACGGCCAAGGCGCTGCTGCGAGGGCTTGGCTACTCCATCGCCGAAGGCCGCGGATTCACCTGCTGCGGCAGTACCCTCGACCATGCGGGCATCCCCGACGCGGCGTCGTCCGCGCGCGCCGTCAACCTTGCGGTATGGCGTGCGGCAGGACGTCCCGTGCTGGCGACCTTCTGCGCCACATGCCACCACGGACTCGCAGCCTACGTCGATGACGACACCCTCGGCTGGGCCGACGGCGAACGCGAGGCATGGCGCGAATCGTTGCGCCCCCTGTCCACCCTCTGGGGGGCGACGACCTTCGAGACACTCGAAGCCGCCCCCGCAGCCATCCGCTACCACCAGCCCTGCCACTGGTACGGCAAAGACCCCGACCTCGCATGGCTGCGCGACGCCATGCCCGGCAGGGTCACCACTCCCGGCGGCCCGGTCTGCTGCGGCATGGGCGGCGTACTGCAACTGGCCGATGCCCCCCTGTCGCAAGAGGTGGCCTCAGACTGCTGGCACCACCTGCTTCCGTCGGAGGCTGCCGCGTCGCCCGCGCCAGACACCCACTCCGCGACATCCGGCAACGCCCCAGACGGACAGTCACCAGATGTGCCGGGCTTAGCCGGACCAGCGACGGATGACCACACTTCACGGCGTCACAACATCCTGACCGGGTGCAGCGGCTGTACGCTGCAACTCACGGCGACCGCCCCCGCAGATGCCACGGTGCACCACTGGCTGGACATCATCGACCCCGTACCGGCAGCGGTATCGCCCGACGCGTGCCCCGAGTGAGGTGCCTGAACGGGCCAAACCTTCGATTCTCACCTTCTCTCAACGGGATGCGTGTGTCCGCATTGCCAACCCGTGTGAGATGACTTATTTCAGACGGGTTCGGCACCCAGCGTGCCCTCCGCGCCCTCTGGCGCGCCATACTGCCACTCTCCGGGAGAATACATGCTCGGTTTCCTCTTCAAGAAGGTCTTCGGTTCCAAGAACGACCGCTACATCAAACGCCTTCGCCCCATCGTCGCCGCCATCAACGCCCTCGAACCGCAGATGCAGTCCCTCCGCGACGAGGATTTCCCCGTCCGCATCGCCGAATACCGCCAGCAGGTGGAAGAAGGGCGCAAACTCGACGACATGCTGCCCGAAGTGTTCGCACTCGTCCGTGAGGCGGGCAAGCGCGTGTTCAACATGCGCCACTTCGACGTCCAGCTTGTGGGCGGCATGGCGCTGCATCACGGCAAGATTGCCGAGATGAAGACCGGTGAAGGCAAGACGCTGGTCGCCACGCTGCCCGTGGTGCTCAATGCGCTCACCGGCAAGGGCGTGCACGTCGTCACCGTCAACGACTACCTCGCCAAGCGCGACGCCGCATGGATGGGGCAACTGTACAACTTCCTCGGCCTTTCCGTTGGTGTCATCGTGCATGGTCTCGACGACGAACAGCGCAAGGCCGCCTATGGTGCCGACATAACCTACGGTACCAACAATGAATTCGGCTTCGACTACCTGCGCGACAACATGAAGTTCTATGCCGAACAGCTGGTGCAGCGCGGTCACAACTTCGCCATCGTCGACGAAGTCGACTCCATCCTCATCGACGAAGCGCGAACCCCGCTCATCATCTCCGGTGCGTCGGAAGAATCCACCGGGCTGTACCGCCATATGGACGAAATCGTCCGCAAGCTCACGCGCGACACCCACTTCACAGTGGACGAGAAGGCGCGAACGGCCATGCTCACCGACGAAGGCGTGGCCTTCTGCGAAAAGCTTGTGGGCATCGACAACCTCTACGACCCCGGCAACATCACCACCCAGCACCACCTGATGCAGGCGCTCAAGGCGCACAACCTCTTCCGCCGCGACGTGGACTACATCGTCAAGGAAGGACAGGTGGTCATCGTCGACGAGTTCACCGGCCGCCTCATGCCCGGACGCCGTTTCAGCGACGGCCTCCATCAGGCCCTTGAAGCCAAGGAAGCGGTGAAGATCGAAGCCGAGAACCAGACGCTGGCGAGCATCACCTTCCAGAACTACTTCCGCATGTACGCCAAACTCGCGGGCATGACGGGTACCGCCGACACCGAGGCGGTGGAGTTCCATCAGATATACTCGCTCGAGGTGGTCTCCATCCCCACCAACAAGCCCATGCAGCGCAAGGACTTCGCCGACGCCATCTACCGGACCAAGCGCGAGAAGTACGACGCCATAGCGCAGGCCATCGCCGAATTGCACAAGGCGGGGCAGCCGGTGCTGGTGGGCACCATCTCCATCGAGACCTCCGAACTGCTCTCCACCATGCTCAAGAAGACCGGCGTGCCGCACAGCGTGCTCAACGCCAAACACCACGAGAAGGAAGCGGAGATCGTTGCTTTGGCCGGTCAGCGCGGTCACGTGACCATCGCCACCAACATGGCCGGTCGCGGCACCGACATCGTGCTCGGTGAAGGCGTGCGCGAGTTGGGCGGCCTGCACATCCTCGGCACCGAACGCCACGAAAGCCGCCGCATCGACAACCAGTTGCGCGGCCGTTCAGGCCGTCAGGGCGACCCCGGTTCGTCGCGCTTCTACCTTTCGCTTGAAGACGACCTCATGCGCCTCTTCGGTTCCGAGCGCATCTCCGGCCTCATGGAGAAACTCGGCATGGAGGAAGGCGAACCCATCGAAGCGCGCATGGTCAGCCGTGCCATCGAGAACGCCCAGAAGCGCGTCGAAGGCCACAACTTCGAGATACGCAAGACGCTGCTCGACTACGACAACGTCATGAACCAGCAGCGCGAGGTCATCTACACCCTGCGCCGCGACGCCATGAGCGCGCCCGACCTCGGCCCCACCATGGAGGAGTTCCTCGACGACGTGCTCGAGGACGTCTACGCGCCTGCCGAAGGCGGCGAAGCCCCCAGTGCAGACACCGTGGCCGCCGTGTGGGGACGCCTTGCCGATGTCTGCAACATCACCCGCGTGATGCAGCCCGCCCCCGCGCTGCCCACCCGTGACGAGGCCCGCGCCGCCGTCCTTTCCATCCTGCATGAACTGCGCGAGGACACGGGAGAGTCGTACCGCGACATCATCCGCTACTTCATGCTTGAAGAACTCGACCGCTGCTGGAAGGAACATCTGCGCAACATGGACCACCTGCGCGACGGCATCGGGCTGCGCGGCTACGGACAGCGCGACCCCAAGCTGGAATACAAGCGCGAAGGCTTCGCCATGTTCCAGGAGATGCTCTTCCGCATCAAGGAAGGCGTGTTCCGCTCACTCACCCGGTTGCGGGTGCAGCGAGTGGAAGAGGAGGCCTTCCGCCACAAGGAACAGCCGGCAGCCGTCGCCTATTCGGGCGGCGAGGCCGAAGCGGGCCCTGCACAGCCGCATCGTGAAGACCCCAAGGTGGGACGCAACGACCTGTGCCCCTGCGGCAGCGGTCGCAAGTACAAGAAGTGCTGTGGCGCGTAGCCTGAAGAGGCTTGAAGCCACAAGGCACATATGCAAAATTGACGAGAGGTCGTTCGCGGGCTACTCATCAGACGCCCCGCGATGAAGACCAGCCGGAACCATACAGTACGCCATGAAGAGGGCGGCGCGGGACACCGTGCCGCCCTTTCCTTGTACGCGATGCCGGACACGGCATTGTCCACGTCTCCGGCTGTCTCTTCCATGGAGTACGGCAGAGAAACCGGGCGGCGCGTGCCGCCGCCAGCCCCATATCCTCAACGCGCCTGAACGAGGGCACCATGTCCGCATCACCCAAGGGTTTCCGCTTCGCCACGGTATCCGCAGGCTTTCGCAAGGAAGCCCGCCCCGACCTCGCCCTCATCGTCAGCGACACGCCCGCCACGGCGGCAGGCGTCTTCACCACCAATCGGTTTCAGGCAGCCCCAGTGGTCGTGGCGCGTGAGAATCTCGCCGCACGCCCCGTCGCGCGCGCCGTTGTCATCAACTCCGGTCAGGCCAACGCCTGCACCGGTGACGAAGGCATGACCAACTGCCGCACCACCCTCGACCTCGTGGGCAAGGCATGTGGCATCCCCGCTGCGGAAGTGCTTCCGGCATCAACGGGCGTCATCGGTGCGCAGCTGCACATGGACAAGTGGCGCGAGGCCGCGCCGCGTCTTGCCGCAGCCCTCGGGCAGAACACCCACCACGACTTCGCCCGCGCCATCATGACCACCGACGCCTTTCCGAAGGTCGCCGAACGCGAACTTGCCATCGCCGGTACCACGGTGCGTCTCGTGGGCATGGCCAAGGGGGCGGGCATGATATGCCCCAACATGGCGACCATGCTCTCTGTCGTGCTGTGCGACGCGGCTGTTGCGCCAGAGGCATGGCAGAGGCTGTTCCTCGACGCGGTGGACCGTACCTTCAACCGTGTCACCGTCGACGGCGACACCAGCACCAACGACACGGTCTTCGGCCTTGCCAACGGTGCCAGCGGAGTCACCGTCGAAGGCGAAGACCTTGCCAAACTCGGCGAGGCGCTGACCGACGTTCTCGCCCGACTCGCCTACATGCTGGTGCAGGATGGCGAAGGCGCCACCAAGGTCATGCGCGTGAAGGTCTCCGGCGCGGTCGACGACGCCGAGGCCGAAGCCGTGGCGCGCACGGTCGGGCATTCGCAACTGGTCAAGACGGCCATGTACGGCCGCGATGCCAACTGGGGCCGCATCGTGGCCGCGGTGGGCCGTTCCGGGGCCTCCTTCAAGGCTGAAGACGTAGTGGTGACCCTGTGCGGCGTTGAACTCTTCCGCAACGGGCAACCCACCGACCTCGACTTCGACACGCTGCTGCGCGAACCACTCAAGGGACGCGATGTGGCCGTCGACATCGAACTCGGCGCAGGGACGGGGCACTACGAACTTCTCGCCTCCGACCTGACGCACGACTATGTGAACTGCAACGCCGACTACCGTTCGTAGCAGTCACGCTTCCGCACGCTGTCGGAGGCGAACCGCCGAAGCCCGCCTAGGCTAACACGCCGTCTTCACACTTTATGGCATAGTGTGTTGACACCCGGCACGGCATCAGGTAGGAAGCCAATCTCGCATGTGCGGCACGTTCGCAACATGCATTCTGGAGAGGTGTCCGAGTCGGCCGAAGGAGCTCGCCTGCTAAGCGGGTATAGGGGCATAAACCTCTATCGAGGGTTCGAATCCCTCCCTCTCCGCCAGAACACGAAGGGTCACGGTGTAAACCGTGGCCCTTTCTGTGTTTTTCGAGCAATATTCACGAAATAATAATATACTTTGCAGCGAGCTTTGATATTCGGACAAAAAAATAGAGGAGGCTATCATGCTGAGAATAGCTGCATTACTATTTCTCTCCTTGTGCATTTTCGGATGTTCTCGGGTTCCCAAACCCGTTAGCCATACGTTTTCAAGTCAGCAACGACTTGAAGCAGCCGAACATTGGCGCGAGCTTGCAGCTACAGTGGTAGATGGCTTGAAACTCACTGCTGGAACCCCTGTTTATGTGGCACAGGATGACAAATCCACTTTTGGAACTGCGTTCTCGCAATTCGTTCGCCATGAAGCCCTACTGCGCGGCTACCCAATTAGCCCGACACCTGAAAACGCCATGGAGGTTACTTGGGGAACGCAGATTGTCGAACACCAAGGTCCACGCCCTCACAATGCTCCGTTCCCGGGAACAAGCCTACTTCTTGCAGGCCTTGGTCTTGCAGGAGTACATTACTACACACATAACGATGCGACATGGCACGACAGCCTTGACACTATATTGATACTAAGTGGTTTAGCAGTCGAAGGTGTCCATGCTGGATCTCAATGGGATACCATGTCGACAACAGACACTGAACTCATCATTGGCATTGTAGCCAAGAGCAACGGTTTGCTTCAGCGCAATTTCATTGCTGTGTACTACATTAACAGGGCCGACAAGAACCAGTACTGGGAACGTAAGGTTCCATGGGAAGCCCCTGTCATTCTTCCGAGCAAAGAACTACGTGTTGTCAGCAATTAAGGGAGAAATCCATGAAAACATCCTTTTCCCGTCCTCTGCGAATGCTAGCACTCGTCACTTCTCTCTCTTTTATTGTATGCAGCACAGCATGTGCACCACAAACACAACAGCAGGCAAAGAATCCTTACGAACTTGGCAGCGACTATGTGGAAGCCGGTTACGCCATCGCCAATGACCTTGATGCCAATCTGCGGCTCCCTCTTTCCAAGGACCAGCCTATCATCGTTGCAAGCTTTGTGAATGTTAACAATCTATCTGAATCATCATCATTTGGAAGAATGATTGCCGAACATGTAGGGTCACGCCTTTCTCAACGCGGCTACAAAATTGTTGAGTTGAAGCTACGCCAAAGCTCTATTTTTATGCAGGAGGGCAAAGGCGAGTTCATGCTCAGCCGCGACGTCAAGGAAATCAGCAGAATGCATAATGCAGCAGCCGTCGTAGTTGGAACATATGCATCCGTGAGATCAAGTGCTGCTAGACACAGCACTGTACATGAAAAAATCTACATATCTTCGCGCATAGTCCGTAGCGATGACAGCACCATCATCTCGTCATGTGACTATTCCGTGCAGAACACGCCTATCGTTTCCCCCGTTCAAGAGTGGTAGCCCAGACCAAGTAGTTCAGCCTTTGGTATAAATGACACTTGGGCAGAATCAATTGAAGGGTGTGCAATCAGAGTCCCCCCCAGCGAGAACCCTCTCCGCCAGAACACGAAGGGTCACGGTGCAAACCGTGACCCTTTTTGTGTGCCCGCAGAAGATGCACCCTGCCAGACCGCCCCGGTGCCCAAGCCTTTCCCGCAGGCAGTGCGGGGCCATCGGCAGACATCAGGCACCAAAAGGGTACCGACCCACTTTTCTGTCAGTTCTTGATTGTCGGCATGGTAGCGTTACTATGGCACTGTGTCGGACACGTCTCCGCCACGCATCGCACACCCGGCTTTGGCGTGGGTCACTTCCGGCAGACACCGGGAAAGCCCTGCGAAGCCAAGCACAGCAAGGAGCGACCATGTACGCACTGGCTATCAACGGCAGCCCGCGCAAGGGCGGCAATACCGAAATCATGCTCAACAAGGCTCTCGAACCACTCGCCGCCGCAGGCTGGGAGACTGAACTCGTGCAGGTCGGCGGACGCAACATCCGTGGCTGCATCGCCTGCTACAAGTGTTTCGAGAACAAGGACGGTCGCTGCGCGGTGACCAAGGACAAGTTCAACGACGTCATGGAAAAGATGTTGCGTGCCGATGCGCTCATCCTCGGTTCGCCGACCTACTTCACCGACGTCACCGCTGAACTCAAGGCCGTCCTCGACCGTTCGGGACTTGTCGCCATCGCCAACGGAACGGCCTTCCGCGGCAAGATTGGCGCAGCAGTGGTCGTAGCCCGGCGCGGCGGCGCGACCCACGTCTATGACACCATCAACCACATGTTCCTCATGTCACAGATGCTGGTGCCCGGTTCCATCTACTGGAATCTCGGCTATGGGCGAGACAAGGGCGAGGTTGAATCCGATGCCGAGGCCATGGCGAACATGGATCATCTCGGCAAGGTCATCGACTGGCTGGGCAAGGCCACGGCCCCCCACCGCGACGCCTACCCCCTTGGAGTGCGCCCGCCCGCAGAGTAGCACCATCGGAATGCTCCGGCCTATCTTCCGACAACACGGAGGGCCCAGATTTTCCGGTGCCCTCCGTGTCGATTCGTGCCCATCTTGTCCGGGCAAGGCATGTCGCCGTGCCCCCGTCCTTTCAGACGTCATCAGGCGCATCTGGCGGGCAATCGCCCACCAGCATGACGCACGGAATGCGCAGTCCCTCCCCCGTACAGACAACAATTAGGAGGGCACATGTCACGCGACCAGATGCGTCGAGCATGGCATGAGAACGGTTGCGAACGCGCCACAACGGGCACGCCCACTCTCCCTATGCCTCCTATTCCGCCTACCTGCGCAACAACCCCAGTGCGTACCGCTCAACCGGTGCGAAATCATCCCGCAGGGGCGGTGTGTCGTCCGGAGACAGGGCGCGCACACGCGAGGCGAGAAGTCGCGCCATCTCCACGTCTGTGACGGGTAAATGCGTGACGGGATGGGGGCTGGATGCCGAGGTGCTGTCCGACATGACGCCGTCCGGCATCGCGGCATCCGGAATCGCAGCATACGGCATCGCGGCATCCGGCACCACGCCACCGGAAACGGTCGCCATGCCGTTCCTGCCCGTATGGGGAACCTCGTCGCGTGCCGCCGCAGTGGGCGTCCCGGCATGTCGGATTCGCTCACCTACGTCCGCAAGGTACAGGGCGAAATCCGGCCGCGGCACCGGCAGGGCAAGCAGCATGAGATTCTGCACGCCGTGCCGGTCTTCGCTGTCACGCACGGCGAAGACATGCACCTCGGCGAAATGGGCGGCGAGTGCCCC
>Ga0302253_1001052_pt1 | contig 18399 bp, 28 predicted proteins | sample AAG_RA_Trp_MG_FD_193537 | JGI IMG/M metagenome (GOLD analysis project Ga0302253, IMG submission 193537) | Enriched activated sludge microbial communities from anaerobic digester in WTTP, New Holstein, Wisconsin, United States - AAG_RA_Trp | ecosystem: Engineered > Bioreactor > Anaerobic >...
CCCGTTCGGCCAGTTCACCACACTCCTGCTCAAGGGCATCATAATCAATTTTTAGTTGGTCATATCTGCATTCCCAACACTCCACGCCCATTCCGGTCGGTATTCCATGAGGGCATTCCGTGTCGTCCGGTTCCCCAAACATTTCAAGGGGTGCTGTGCTTCTGTCTACCATCATTTTCCTTCTCTCCTATTGTGTCGCCGGAGACCATTTCGAGGACATCCTCGTAATGGTAGGCGGTGCAGGGGGGTGCAGCATTTCCCCCTGCTCGATGTTGACGCACCGCCGCCTGCTATCTTGCTTCTAAGTCGCCTTTACACGGGCCGGTTCCTAACGGTATCTGCGACGGATACGGCTCGCAATCGGAGCAAAATCTGCCATCACATGGTCGGTCTGTGTCTGTAGTTATACACCGGCATCCCGTTTCCTTGTCCACCAGGCCGTCATACTGTTTTTCTTTCAGCCACTCTGTAATAATTTCCGATACGTTCATTTTGACCTCCTTTAATTATTGTGTCGCTGGCCGGATTTGAACCGACTTTCCCCAGCTTCTATGCATTCGGTTGCGCATCCTCCTGTGGATCGTCCGACTGGGTATGAGGGGCTCCTTGCCTTGCGTGTTCCCACCACGCCGCAGCGACAGTTATTGTGTCACGGTGTCCAGGTTGCTCGTTGTTGCTACATCCCACTCCCTAACGGGTCCATGTGGCGATGCCCCTCGATGCACCGTGACCGTTTCTTCACCCTGTAAGGATTGCTTACAAGGTCATTTATTCCGGCCTTCTAACCAGACTGTCCTTCCAATCGCCGTCCCATTTGGGTGCGTATTCAAAAGGAACTACGCCCCACAATTCATAGTTTACCCAAATGTCATCTTTTATTGACGGCATTCTGCCATTAAACCATCTGGGTATCCCATTCCCGTCTATTGCATACCATTCAGCCCACCTCGGCATGGCAGACCAGTCAACTTCCGGCTTGTCTGTCCATTCGGAGATGAGTTCGCAATCGTCGGGCCTGGAATAGTAGTTTATTCCACTATTATTCCAAACATAAGTGTTCCACCCTCTACCCGGCCCCAGAATAGCCCCATGCACAGGAGTATCACTCCCTCCATCCACCGCATAAATCCGCGCCTTCCTTCCGTCCCTCGTTTTATAAAACTTGCCGACTTCAATCTTCATATTTCCTTCACCTCCACAATTTTCCCGCCTAATTTCCGGGCTAAATACAGCACACACATAAACATATCCTGCCGGTTACGAGATCCGTTGTTGCTGGCGTTCCACCATTTGCAAATGGGCCTTGAATTTCCCATCTTGTCCGATGGCTCGTACTTAGCTTAGGGCAGTCCATTACCATTTCACCGTGACAACCGTTCGGGGGTTCTCCAGTTCGTGGTGCAGCCTCGACCCGTCCCAGGATTCAATCAGGCCGTCATTCGCCCAGATGATCCCTTCCAGGCAATCCGCTATCGACTCCATGCACCCCGACAAATCAGGGCGGGGGCCTTTGTAGTAAAAGTGGGCCTCGACATGGACCGGGCATTCAAGTGGGGGGATGATCGCCTTTCCCCACATGGAGCGCCTTGCTTCTCCTTCCCAATTCTCATAAGCCTTGGACGGCAAGACCTTCTTAAATTTACCCCGTGCGAATATCCGCTTGGAGTTCTTCTTGCTCTTGATCGAGCCGGGGATGGTTAATTCAAGCGTCATCAATTCGGTTTCCTCATCTCTGCAAGCGCACGGGTTAAATCCATACTTGACCGTTTAAGTGCGCCCGTAGCTTTTGATCCCCACATGGCATAATGTCCCGATCCTTCATGTTCTTCTGCGGCAACCTTCGCCAGTTTGATAAACCGTTGAGCCTCTTTAATGGCCGCTTTAATCTTGGTTACTGTCATGTCCTTTATGCTCCCTGTTCAATGTCGATTTTGTTCTTCATCATCACTCCCCTTTTTTTCCTTCGTAAGTTTCGAACCACATGTCCACCGCCAGTTCTGTCGATATAGGCTTGATTCCCACCCACTTGACGGGGAACCTATGCAGAAGGACAAGTTTGAGGATTGTTGGCCGGGACAGTCCGGCATAGCCTGTTATCTGTTTCCACCCTGTCAGCATGTTTTCTCCGGCTAGTTTATTTGCCCTACAATCAATTTTTAATCTCCAGCATAAAATGCTACCATGCATACTACCGTTGTAATCACATCGCCTCCGGCAAATAGCCAGTACGCTATGTTTGTTCCTGTGTCTGCCCCCGATTTTTAATATCTTCTGGATTCGCATTTCTCATTGCATGCACATTATCGAGTATCGAGCCGAGAGCTGTAAGGTTTCCGGGGTCTGTTTTGTACGAATCGGATCGACGTTGACTTTCAGCTGCATTGTAGTTTTTTGATTCCTCTTTGACGATGACATCCAGGTACCGTTTCAGATTTTGTATTGTTGTCCCTTTTTCATGAGCGGTTATAAGGGCGTTGAGGGCATGTATAATTGCATCCAGGTTCTTTGAGTTTTTGTGTGTCTCGGCGAAGAGCATTAACTGGCGGCGATCGTAGGCGGATGTGTAGATCGGTTCCAGTTTTTTCAGGGTTGCTTTTAGGTTTTCAAAAAAAGCAGCTTCATGCTGAGGTATTTCCGGGTCCTGATCCACTTGTCCGGTCGTGTCGATATCGGGTTCGGGTTCTGACTCTGGTGCTGGTTCGGGTATTGAGTTATCAACAGGGTGGTGATTTTCCTCACGCGCGCGCGAGGCTTTTTTAAATTCTGTTTCTGTTTCTGTTTCTGTTTCTGTTTCATCGAGAATATCTCGCGAGTGTCTCGCGAATGTCTCGCGAGTCATATTCTTTATTTCTTCCGGAGGTTCTGGATTTCTGTATTTTGATGGATGGTCTACTTTCTGATGAAGCATAAAAGTCCTGATATAATAATACTTTTCGCCATTATGATTAAATGGGATAATAAAATTATATTTCTCCAGTTGCGCCAACCAGCCTTCAAACTCTCGTATATTTATATCGTCGTAGGGGAAAATCTGATTTTTCAGCCAGACAGGGTGCCCCTTCGAAACGCCATAGTCATCCGACGTATTCAGTATGCCTACAAACAAAAGTCGAGAGTCTCGCGAGACATTCGCGAGCTTTTCATCAGACCAAAATTCAGGTTTTACTGTTCTTGTTCTTGCCATCACCGCGGCCCTATCTTCCCACTAAAAGGGTACGTCGTCATCCAGAGGATCAACCGGCTCCGCACCGTAATCAGGACCCGGTTCACCTTGCTGCCCGTTGTTCTGCTTCTTATCCAGGAATTCCAACTCCCGGAACCGAATCTCCGTGATATTGTGCTTTTCTCCGTCCTTTTCCCAGGACCTGTTTTCGATCTTGCCGACGATTGCGATCTTTGACCCCTTGTGCAGGTATTCGGCCAGCTTTTCAGATCCCTTCCCGATCCGGACGCACCGGTGCCAGGTGGTCTTTGTTTTCGCTTCTCCATTTTGTCCTTTCCAGCGTTCGGTTGTGGCCAGGTTGAACGTAATGGAGGGCGTACCATCCGGAAGATATCGCACTTCCGGATCGTTCCCCAGGTTGCCGATAAGATAGGCAATATTCATTGCGTCTCCTTAATGGATGTTCGGCATAGATGAGGCCAGCGTCAACCCGGTCACTTCCTGCTGATATGCACGGATAAGCTGCTCGTCCTTCAGTTCCCAGCTGAAGTTACAATTTTCAATGCGGATCTCTTTGGGGTCTCCGATCAGGGGCAGAAAGACTATACTTATGTTGTTCTGATTAACCGGAACAATTCGAATCAACCTGGGGGATTCCAGCACGCCAGGGCGCACCGCCTTCCCGACAAACTGATTGCCTTCAATCCAGTAAATTCTAATTTCCATATCCATTGCTCTTTCTCCTTTCAAATGTTAAAGGGTTCGCCACGTTACAGTTATGATCGTTTTGGGAACCAGTCCGTAGTATTTCCGGCCTGAGCATTCCCATACCTGTGCGTCGTCGTGATAGACGTGCTTATTCATGCAGTCTTTAATCATCTTCGACAGGTTATCCTCGTCAGGTTTAACCACATGTTCAATGATCTCCCCGGCCTCGATACGCTTAATCAGCTTCTTGCTTACATTTTGTGGCAACGGGAAAATATAATGGGCGTCGATCGAGACGGGTATTTTTGCGGGAAATGGGAAGATATGCTTCGAGCGAGAAAGCTGGGCCTGCATAAGCAATATCCACTTGGCGGCCGCTTCGGTCTGATCTGAGTAGAAGTGACCTTTCCCGCCCCGCGCCCGGTTTTTCTGTAGAGGCATGCCAATAATCTCAAAAGTTAAAGTGTTAGTTGGCATATATTAAAAAAGCCCTTCTTCCTCGTCGGCTCCCTGCAGTTGAAGCATATTTTTTACGGTCCATCGGTCCATGGCCTCTATCTGCCAGCTTTTTGCCGCCATGGTTGCCGTCTGTTCGTCCGTAATGGTAATGGCGTAGATGGCACTGGGGCCGAACAGTTTCGTAAACCCAGGGTTCTTGTCGTCCAGTGTCGGAACATCTACCCGCACGAATGCCGATCCGCCGATCTGTTGTTCTGATACTCTTCCGGCGATACGCTGATGTCCCATAAGCTCGATGATTGCCCATTCCTTGAATTCTTCGCTCATAAATAAATCCTCCTCCTTTATCCCTGACTCACGACATTTCCACTATCCAGGCCATCATCGCGGAATGCTCACTCGGCCATTCTGGTGACGTCCGCGTTCGCAGGAACATCAGGAAAAATTCATCCATTATTTCCGTTAAGGCTTGCATCATACAAATCCGCTCCAGATTACGCCCTTCCGGTGTCTCGTTCTCTTCAATACTGGCGCTCTCGGGAAGCTTAGTGGACTGAAAATACATCGCGTCTCCGTTAAAAGTGAACCTCCAAACCGATTCAGCCTTCCCGATTTTTATCCGGGCTGCTTTGATCTTCTTTCCCTGACGTAGCGCCTCTTTAGCTTCTCGGGAATCGAAATTTATACCGGAACACACAACGGTCTCCGCATTACCCCCTTCTCCGGACTCGAGGGCTATGCGACGGTCAAAATCAACGGTGTATGTGTTCCCGCCGTTCAGAAGATAGCCGTCATTCTGCCGACTCTTGAACCATAACCAGGTCAGAAAATCTCGGCCAACAGTTGAAGGTGATAGCCCTGCATTATTTATAAAATCCATGCTTACGGCGTCGTAGGGGCGGAGAATTATTCCAAAAGCTTTTTTGTAGATTTCCATGAACTCCAGAACGATTTTTTCAGTTACCGAAGATACGTAGGCGATCCCCGAAACAGTATTGATCACTACATCGTAAATGGCCGTTACAGGCGGGATGCTTTTAAGCAGTTGCCCCGTTACCGCATCCTTGATCGCCGTTTTCTGCTCCCGGTAAAGTCGAGACTGCCCGATCTCCTGAAGTTTCTTTTTTGTTTCTTCAAGGATTCGGATTTTTAATGTGGACGACGGGATTGAGCGGCGATCGATGCGCAATGAAAAAACTCTAAAATCGCCCAGTAAGGTTTTTTTAGTGGTTAAATCAACATCCAGACAATCATTGATGTTCACGAACCCCGCATCCGCTAATTGGTTATCAAGGAACATATTGCGGAATGCCTGAGTCTGTATCTTTTCGTCAAAATGTTCGATAAAGTTTACGAGTTCACTATTATCAATACGAAACCGCGTAATTCCGGGAATATTCCCGATCAAAAATCCACCCACAATTACCTCCCTTTTCTCTATAGTTGAATTACGCCCACCTTACTTCAATAGGCTGGGCTTTGGTTGATACCCGCGACCGACCGGTTCCCCGGATCTTGGCCAGGGGCAAATTAGCCTCACAGTACGCGAGGACCTGCTTGAGCTCGGGAATCGTCATTTCCCGGCGCGACTTGCCGAATTGGACCATCAATTCCCAGTTGATTTTCTTCGGGTTGTAACGGTTCTGGAAGGAATACTGCCTGATGTGCGATTCGATTTGCTTTAGAAGTTCATCCTCGATCTCCGAGGGTGTCTTCGTCTCGATCGGATCGGCGGCGGTAATCGCGAATTCTTTTTTTCCGGTGAGCTGCGAGGAAAGAGGGGTTATCCCTGGCGCTTTCTCCCCAAAAAGATCTTCAGCGACCGGTTCCAGTTTCCGCTTCTTCTGGCCGGGCATGATCAATGAATCCTGTTCAGATTCAATCTGCCTAACCACGGCCTGCATAAGCTGATCGTCCGGGGCAAAGATAAAACCGCATTGGCTCTCGTACGGGCCGCCGAATGGATCGATGCGAACAGTCCGGCCAACACATTGGGCAATCCAGGGCTCGGATCTTATGTTCGTAAGGCATGCGATATGAGATATAGATGGACAGTCGAGGCCTTCGTATCCCATTTGGCAGGTGACAAGGACTTGAATCCTCCCAGACTTGAATAACTTGATGTTTTTTATCGCCTCTTCGCTGTCGTCGCTCGTCGCAATAGCGGCCATCAATCCAATATCAGTCAAATAATCAAGATATTCTTTTGCCGTCTCAATGGATGACGCGACCACCATAAGCGTTGCGCTTGGCTTCTCTTTTTTCCAGTCCTGCCAGTGAGAGATCGTATTGTTAAGAAGCTCCATGGCATACTCGGTTCTGAGCGCTGTGAATAAGGCGTGTCCGGCCTTTTTCGTGTTCTTTGTAGATAGCTTTGCATCATCTTCCACGCCGTTAACCGTCGCCCATTTTGCCGTTCCCCCCAGTAACGTAAAACGCAAAGGGAGTATTGCTTTTTCCATCAATGCATCACGCCGGGAATACTCAATTACGGAAGTCTCCTGATCATCCTGGAGGATTGGTATCGCCATATTCTCGCCTATCGTCTCGTACGGAGTGAAAGCTATTTTCCGTTTATCACCCCTTACGAGCGTCCCGGTCATGAGAATGCGGAAAGCCGCCAATTCGTACAGGGGGGAAAGAGCCTTCGTCCATATGCCGTCCTCTCCAGCATGATGATATTCGTCTAGCACCAGAATATATCGATAACGGCGAAAATCGTTTAGAATCGTTTCGTTCACGTCAACGCCAACCGCCTGATAAGTCGTGACGAATCCAGCCGTATTTCTGGATGGGTTACGTTCGTTTGTTGCCGAACGGATCACTAAATTATGACCAAAAAGATTCCGAAAGAAAGGATCTATGAAGTTACGTTCCGCCTGATCCTGAAGGGACATCCGAGGACAAATCCAACAGATTTTATCTGCCATCCCTGCGGTTATGAGTTTACCTGCCTGAAGTGGAATTGTTGATTTCCCCGCTCCCGGGACGGCCTTAACAATAATGTTTCGGGTTTTGTCGCCGGCAATGATCCTTTTGATTACATCGGCCATTTCTTTCTGATGTTTACGCAGTGGCATATTTCCCCCCTTCATCATCTACGACCGGAGCTTTCATGCCGGTCTTTCCGACGAGCCCTATCTGCTTATATTGATCACAGATGGCATTGACATTATCTATTGTGCAGGGGAGTCCGGACAGATCGGTGAAATAGACCGGGTTTGCCAACATGTACGAAACAAAGCCCTTGATGGAGGAACGGTCGTAATCGAGCCACACCATGCCACGATTAAATGTGGTGGTCTTGGGCAGGCTAGGGGGGGAAGCGAGAGGGCTGGAGGCACCAACCACACTCGCCATGGTTGAGCCCTCTCGCTTCTTTGAGATTCTCTTTCTGTTCGGATGTTTTTTTGCTTCTTCAATGTATCGTATAAATTTTTTTATAGTACCCCTCGGAGCGGCCGGTATCCCGAGTTCCGTCAATATCTCTTTCCATCCCCATGATTTTCTGATAGTCGCGTATCCGCCTATCGCAGAGGCTTCCAGGAATCGCGCGGCGGTGAAAGGCTGGCCAATGCGGTCATAGACCGCCTTGATCTCGGCCATGGCTTCAGCCTTAGAGTTGTACGTCTTTGGTTTACTCAATTTCCACGCCCCCCGCTTTAACTGTCAGGATGTGATCCGCGACCGTCAGGCATTCCGGTTTGTGAGTTATGTAATAAAAGGATTCAAACCCGCCGGCCGACATAAAGGAGCGATAGAGATCGACAAAGGCTTTCGCGTTTTCGACGGAAAGGCCCCCATCTTCCTCGTCAGCAAATGCACTTTGAAAATTCCGGCCTGATTTCTGCTTTGACAGGAGAGTAAGCGCCAAACGTAGCGCCTTCAGCAACCAGACCTTTTGGCCCCCGCTGAGATTGTCCAGAATGGTCTCCGATCCATCTTCCCGGATCACCCATATCCGGAAGACTTCCCGCTGGTCGATTTCGTCGTAAGTTTCGATCCGGATGGAGTAATTCGCACCGAATGTGAGAAACAGGAGATTGTTGGCATCATGCTGGATGTGGGGGCAAACCCCGTCGATTTCAAGCGCCTGGAGGCCGGTTTTTGAGCAGGCATCCCGAAGATACGTCCATTCGGACATTTCGGAGCCCAACCGGTCCGCATCCTTGCGTATTGCTTCAATTTCATCCCTTGATGCTTGCATCGCGGCGATCTTTGCCTGATGTGCTGCGACCATTCCTTTCCGATCATCGATCTTTTGTTGATCTTCCGCGATAGCGGTTTGAATGGCGGAAATTTCTATGGCCAGTCCAGCTGCTTTTGTCTGCAATGTGACGGTATCGGTGGCGCCGATCTCGTCAATCAGACCCCGCTGCTTTTCTGCCTGGGCGCGCTTATCTTCAATCTTTTGATCATGATCCGCATAAGTATCCGCCGCCAGAGCGCTCACTTCGCCGATCTGTTTCTGCAGCTCCCCAGCCTTTGCTTCTGCCGCGGCGATCTCGGGAGCCTTCGCCGCCAGCTTTCGGCGTGATTCGATCTCATCGATGCATATCCACTCGGCATCTTTCTTTCCGGACAGCTGTCGCCTTAGATCGTCCAGCGCCCCGTTCGCCGTACAGATACATTCCTCTTTCTCGGTGATATATGTGTTGATCTCATCGATGCGCCCTTGAATGATTTTCCTCAAGCGTTCATGTTTTTCCCCTGCCGTCGCTATTTTGGCGTCAGCATCCTGAATCGCTGCCTCAGCAGCGTGCTTTTTCGCTTCCATGTCGGCAACCAGGCCGGCCAATGTTTTTTTGAGGATATCAACCTTATCCTTTGCCTCCAGTGCGCCGACAATGAACGAACATGTGACGCTTTGACATTCCGGGTCCCTGGCATCCAGGTCCTTCATCTTCTCTTCGCATTGCGCAATCTGCTGTTTGATAAGGGCCGTTGACTGATTTGCATTGAGGCGATCGAGCACATTTTGAGCATTTGTTTTGGCCACACCTAAAAGTCTGAGTTCTTCTGCCGCATCCTTAAATTCAGGCAAATTCGCCAGGTCTTCCTTTTCCTTTTGTGCGTCTGTTATGCCCCGGAAAGCCGCGGAAGATATCTCATTCTTTAGTTTAATATTCTCGTTTATCTCGTCAATTTCTTTTCGTATATTCACCAGATCGGCTTCTTTGACCTTGATCTGATGTTCTGCCTGCAGGATCGACTCTTTTTGCGCCAGGATCTCCGTACACGCTTTTAGATCACCATTAATGACCGCCTGGCGCCCGGAAAAATATTCAGCATCCGCAGCTTTCGCCTCATAGAGCTTTTTAAGTTCGCACTGGAGATTGTCCAGGATGGTCGCTGCATCGATGCGCCGCTTTTCCGTCTCCTGTGCCGCCGCGATTTTGGCCTTCAGATCATTAATTTCCGTCAGTCTTTCCCCCAGCGCGTCGTTTTCCTGGTTGTAAGCGCCGGTTAATTCAATAATCGAGTCACTTATGCAGCGCATTTCGTCCTGCTTTTCTGAAATCTGCTGTTCGATATCCCCCAGGTCCCCGATCCGGCGGTCGATCTGACTCTTTTGTGCGTCCAGGACATTGATGCACTGTTTCGCCGTCGCTTCCCATCCCTGGAGTTTGTCCAGCCGGAGAAATTCCGCGAACAGTTCCCGGAGCTCACCGGTCCGGAGATCGGTAAGCTTGCGGCTGTCCTGCGCACAGAACACCGAACTGGAAAAAAGGTGCTGGGAGCCGAGCAAGCCTTCAATGTAGCGGTCGTAGCTGGTCCGCTTGCCGTCTACTTGAGAAACACCATCCTTCCAGATGAATGCTTCCCCGCGCTCTGATTCCGCATCGATCTTCAAAAGGGTCTTGTATTCATGGCCTTCATGAACGAAGCAGAATTCTTTCTCTGAATCCCGCCGGTAGAAATGCTGATTCAGGCTGCCGTTTCGGGAAAAGAGTGTCCGGTATGGATGCAAATTTTCAAGAATGGTCGATTTGCCTTTGCCATTCTCGCCGGCCAGGGCGATCAGACCATTGAGGTCCTGCAAGTCCAGGCTGATTTCATCCAGCCCCATGCCCCGCTTTATGCCAATGGCGCCCTTAAGGCGTAAGAAGGTGGGTCTCATGATTTCACCGCCTTCCGTGTCAGACCACAATAGCCGCGGCGGTCTTTGCAAACTACCTCCCGACAGTCGCCATATCTCCGGTACCACTCTTTACAAACGAGAAGCGTAGAACACGGAAAAGCAGGGTCTTCGTCATCGACATTCTTGGCCATGTTGCAAAATACGCCATAATCACACGCAAGGGGGAAATGAACCATTTCACCATCAAACCAACGCCACATCATGCACTCGGACGCGATGCAACGGCACTTTCCTGGATTCTCTTCTGCCCCCCATTCCGGCCGTGGGTTAGTCCCCATATTGAAACGGTTTGCTCCCGAATCTTCCATGCCACAAGTATATCGTACCATCGGGCACCATTTTGTTTTTGCTTCCGCTTCAGTCACTATCATAGTGCACCCCCTTTCCCGACGGCCGAGACCAGCGCTTCCGGCTCCATTCCCTCAATCGCATCAGCCTTCCGGAGGATTGATTCAGGGACCATCCCGCCACCGTTCATATTTGCCTTGGCGGTCAGCTTATCCCTTAAGCGCTCTGCAATCAGGATCTTTTCAGATCGGACATTTCCGCGGGGAATCCGGTTGATCCGGATATCGACTTTCTTCGCCCAAGAAAATGCATCCTGGAGATACGGCCGGTCGATCAGGTCAACTTCGTCCTGAAAAACATTAATATCGATCCGGACAATGGCACTTTCCGGACCACCGGAAGGAGCAATCAGATCCTCTGCCTTCTGTCCGGCCGTCATGTCGATGTTGTAACGCTGCAGGCTTGTGGATGGAGTCAGGATAAACTGAGAATTGAGTAAAGAATGGTCGCAGAGAGTATGCAGGAAAAACCCGTGGCGATATTCCTCTCCCCAGTTCAGCGCCCAGGGGGACCCGGAATAAAAGATGTTCTGTCCTATCGGCTGGGGCTTGTGGATATGACCCATGCAACAGAGATCCGCATGGGCCAGCGCCATCTGATCAGGGGAAATCTCGATATCCACACCGGTCAGGATTTGGGTGGCCGACACATAGGCGCCGGTGATGTTCCAATGGCCAATTAGGATATGAGGCACCTTATATTTCGCGGCCATGGCACCGAACCCGGCGAACATTGTGGCCATCGCCCCGGCGATTTCCGCGTCGCCCGTCTTGATATCCGTCCCTTCCGATCCCTGGAAAAATTGTTTTGTGGGCGTAGGGACCAGCGTGATTACCGCCTCAACGTCATCCGTAATAACCGGGTCGATTTCCTCCACTGTGGCCAGGCAGTTATCATCATACAAATAGAGTTGCGTCGGCTTTGTGGCGACGTAAACGCGGCCTATTCCGAATGCCAGGGACAGGATTTCGGGGGAGTTCCCGTCATGGGATGGCGTCCCGCGAACAATCACAACCGGGGCGATCCGCGCCAGATCGGAAACAAACTGAATCGCCAACCGGGCGGCTTTCGTGTCCAGTTTAATGTCCTGGCTGTCGAAGATATCTCCGGCTATCGTAATCAGCTTCGGGCATTCTTCATCGGCCTTCGCTACGATAAATTCACCGCAGCGCGTCGCTTCCTCGATATCCGCGTCACGCAGATGAAGGTCGGCAAGATGTAGGATCTTCATACAGCGTTCTCCTTTCTGCTATGCGCTGCGATCCAGTCGCGCACCGACGCATTGGTGATAACGCCGCCCTCTTTGGGCATCCCGACCAAAAAATCAGACTTAAAATTCTGGTGGAGGGCAAACGCTTCTTTCTGGGCGATAAAACAGGAGAGAATATTCAAAGCCAGGTCCGCCGGTCCCGATCCGGCATAGCCCCATTCAAATCCTGTAGGGCTGTGAAAAACGATTCGCTGCTGAATGTTGGCCGTCGCACCATTGGCGAGATCGCGCGACAGGACAATATCAGCACCGAATCCGGGGATAGGGGCAACCTGATATTTTGTCTCTCCGTCTGATTTTTCTATTTTCTTATCCTTGCGAGCGCAGACAGGCCCCATACCAATCTCCCGGGGTTTTCCATTTTTCAGGCCGCGCCCACAACACATACACGCATACGGTTTCTGTGACATGGCTAACCCTCCTTCTTGCACAGGAATTTGAATATTTCCTTGCGCTTTTCTGCGGAAAGGTCTTTTGCCGCCGACTTTTTCGACCGATTCAAATACCCTTCGATATCCCAGTTTTTCCGCTTTGCCATTCGCTCAAGTGTCGCGCCCTGGTCGGCAGCGTCCATATTTTCAAAATCGAGGTCCGCATTGTTGGGGTCCTGCTCTGCGACCGGTTCCGGATCTGGCGCGACGTCTGCTACCGGTTCCGGCTCTGGCGTAGGGGTAGGATCTTTGCCATTATCGTCGTCGTTGATCGGCGTTACATCGATTGGCTCGGCTTCGGGGTTCAATGTCTGTGAAATTGCATCGGGGCCATAGACGCCGGTCATAGCTTTGATTTGCGCATTGATGAATTGCTGACGGACCTCTTTGTCCGAAAAATCCGGACGGAAGACGATACGGACCATCACAAACGGCTTTTTCAATTCCTGAGCCGTATACGCCTGTTTGATTCCTAGAAGCGAACGGAGTACGCGGTTCATCGCGCCGGCTTCGCAGAGTTTCAGCTTGTTCTTCCGCTTCTGCAGAAGGTCGCGTTTCACACAGTAGTCAACGTATTCTTTTTGCTTTTCCTTGGTTGGGTGGAAGGGTTTCCCTTCTTTATCTTTCGCCAGGGCCTTCTTTTCATATTGTTCCCGCAGCTCTTCCTCGATCACTTCCAGGTCTATGTCATAATCAGCGGAAAAGAAAACCGGTTGACCGTCTGCTTTGCGGAGACCGCCGACGGCACGATATGCGCAATAGTTCCGGTCAGCACCGTTATCAATCCGCCTGGATTCAGTAACCGACCAGATCACACCGGCACAGACGGACAACTTCATGAGACCCTGCTTTGTCGGTCGCCATTTCTTTGCCGGCCCCTCCTTGGCATTGTCATGTTCGTAAACATCACCATCCGCTGGATTCGTTGAGAGCAGCACACGTTCAACGACAGGTTTGTGGAATTCGGAAAGACCGACGATGTCCTGTGAGGGGAGCAGTAGATTACAGCCCTCAGCCTTTGCTTTCTCAATTTCCGAGAAAGCTTCGCTTTTGGCTGGGACCATTGCTGTTGCTGTTTCCATAATTTTGCCTCCTTTACTTCATTGTTTCTATGCGAGTTTAATTCTTTGCCTTGCCCTTACTTTTGATTCTTGCGAGTGTTTCTTCAGATCCCGTCAATTCCCCCTTTCCTGATTCTGTATTCGTATATCCCCTGTCCGTTTGCTGCCGGACCGCACACGAGTTCGTAGCCTTCCTTTGCCAGGAAATCCCGGACATCGCTTGCGCGCCCGGTGCTGTTTGGGATACGCATTTCGTAAATTATTTCGGTATTTGTTACGGGGCCTACTTTGAGACGCTCATAGAGACGCCATGCCTGACTTTGATACGAGAATGGATTTTGCGGATACTCATGTCCCGAGAAGATGTCCATCTGCCTGGGGTCATGTGCTGTTGCAGATTTCATTGGAATAACCCCTGGAATACTCTAACTGCGAAATAGAGGGCAGATAACGCGATAATCACTGCATAGACCCCTTTTGCTGCCCTGCTGTCGAACCATTCAACGGTTGTCCGGTTAATTTCGTCTCTGATCAGTTCCACTTTCATAGTCCCCGTCTCCTTTAGGTGAGGGTAGGGGCACCAGCCGGGACCCCTACCTGTCGTGTTGTCGTTTCTTCAAAAAAGCTTTCGGTTTTGTGTCAGTTAGGTCTCTGCTATCACCTCCTTTTCGGGTCAGGTCCCCGGTACGCGATACATAGCCAGGTATGCTGTCAGCGGTTTTCGATTGCCGCTTACAAATGCATTCAAGGCTTTTTGATACGCGGCCGGGCTTGTCGGCTTCCGCCTCACGGGTTCACCCGGGGGGAGCGATACTCGCGAGGCGGGAAGCCGAGCTTCCAATGATTCGATGCGCGCTAGAAGCGCCTTTTCTGTCTCAGTCATTACGGTTTCCACCCAACGGCATCACCAAGCCAATGGGCCAACGTCAGTCCAACGGAGATTGATCGCTTAAATTCTTTTTTAGGGATGATGATGAGATTGCCCGTCTTAAATAGACGTTCCAGCTTTGGTAAGGTGAGCCCTCCCTGGCAGTTTTTGAATCTGGAAAGTTCCGATTCGTCACACCCAATTTCCTCGGCCAGGGCTTTTAATCCGTAGACATTGCACATTTCATAAATAATGTTGGAGAATTTACGTTCGTGCGCTATTCGCTCAAGACCGCTCAAATCTGCTTGTTTGTCATTTTCCGCCATAGCCATTATTTTTGTCCTCAAAACGAATGGGTTAAGCTGATAAACGCCTGTGAATTTGATTGCTTGTTTGTTTCTTATTGTGTATGCTCCCACGGTTAGAGCTTTCGGCATCCAACATGGTGCGGAGTTGTGTGAGGATTTCAATCGACCTGGGAGAATCTCGGTATCCCGTAAGGGCCATGGACAGGGCCTGGTAATTAACGCCCAGCTTCTCGGCGAGTTTCAACGTAGAACCTGTCCGATCATAACCGAGATCGATCATTTTTTTGCGGCAGGCGATCCTGATCGAATTGAAACCGGATTTCTTTGGCGCTGGATTGTGACTCATTAAAAACCTGCTTTCTTGGTCGCGTGGATGATTAATTAATTGTCGAGTGGGAAAATACACAATCGAACAATCTTTGTCAAGAGATAAATTGTTTAATCGAACATTATTTTTATGGCTGAAAAAAACCTTTTATTTACAGAGAGATTGGAATCCGTAATAGAAGAGTGCGGGCTGGGCGCAAAGGGCTTCGCAGAAAAAGGGTGCCTTGGATACTCTACGTTAATGAATTATCTAAGCAGGCATAGCCGTGGTCGCGTTCCTGAATGGGATCAACTTGTAAAGATATCGAAAGCAAGTGGGAAATCTATTGATTGGTTACTGACAGGCGACGAACACAATCAAATACTGGAAGGGCAGGGGGCAGCCGAACAAGGTTCTGCTTCAGCTTGCCCGCTCTGTGGTTCCTGGCCGGACGAAATTAAAACTCTGGCTGAAATCCTGGATTCGGATGATGAGACGACAAAAGGCGCGATTCTTTCAAACCTCACGGCCTTCCGGAAATCGGTCGAAAAGGATCGGAAGAATGCTGAAAAGGACCGTGTAATTGATGAGCTCAGAGAGGATATGAGATCGCTAAAAAAAGATTTACAAAAATTGCGCTCGGAATCGCTACACTGCACTGGGAAATCAGCGAAGAAAACCGGAAAATAGTCCTCTTATGCCAAAATTTTAACGATGACAAGAAATCTCTTGGAAAATGTAAAGTTGTACGCGGACAGCCCCCGCCCAGGGGTAGGCCGCTTGTATTATGGAAGACCGGGGGAAAAGTGTCAGATCCGCAGCAATCACGTCAACAGAACCAAAGCCTTCCAGAAAAATCAAAAATCATCAAACCAGATTTCAAAAATGCAATCTATCGGGGGAAGATATGAATCTCAAATTTCCGTTCATCAGTCACTGACATAGTAAACAACGTAAGCGACAATTCATCCACTGACAACGGAGACGATTCTTTATGAAACTCAAACCGGACGAGAATGGTTATTACCCTGGGATTATCCTGGCCCACAGGTTCACCGTCACGGCGCTGATCCTGGTCGCTCTGCTCTTTATAATTAAGGCGACCGTCGGGTCGCCCGTAAACAATTGGACATTCCTGCCGGTCATTGCCTGCATGTTCGCTATCGCTATCTGCGCAATGATCGGGGTCTTTGTGGAATTCCCGAGATCCCCCTTTCTTGCGCTTCGCATTATGGGCTGGCTGGCGATAGGGACATGGGTGCTTTGGGTGGTATTCTCCGGTCGCATTTTTGTAACGCCGGAGTATTGAAAAAATAGAGAGGATCAACATATGAATTTGCGAATTTTTATATTTTCCGTTTTTTGTCTCACTCTTATCGTCGGATGCTCTTTCAAAATGAAATACGCGCCCATGGAAAAGCCGGGCGTCGATCAGATGCAGGCGCTCAGGGATTCGCACGAATGTAAACTGGAGGCGTCGAATTATCGGGCAGGATTGACGGGGAGCGCCGGATCGGTCGGTGTATTGCCGAGTAATGGGGTCGGCGTTATTGGACCCGGTCCAGGAAGACGCATGGCGAGAGAAGCCACCGAACAAGCAGAAGAATTCTACATCGAGTGCATGCAGTTAAGAGGATACCAGTCGGTCAAGAAATAAGTCCGTATAAGGAGAGAATCTGTGCTCAAGGAAATGATCGAAAACGAATTGAAGAAGAAAGATATCTCGCAGATCAAACTTTCGAAAGAGATAGGCATATCCCAGGGGACCATTTATAAGATCCTCCACACGGACACGCAGACATCCATAGAGGTTCTCGACAAAATCGCAACCTATTTTCATGTGCCGGTGGCTCAATTCCTCTGTAGTGATTTGCCTGCTGCGGAATGGACGAGAAAAGATCGAGACGAGGTCTCAACCCTGTTAAAGCAAATTCTAGAACAGACAAAGCGCAACACTGCGGCGATAGAGAAATTAATTGCCGAAATCAAAAAAAGTAACCGGCGGAGATAATTAAAATGTCGCTTCGCTTCAATGAAAAAACAAAACGGTTCGAAATCTATTTCCGGAAAGATGGGAGAGACGGACCACGCTTCCGGAAAAGGCTTCCTCCAGGCATAACCGATTTAGAAGCAGACCAATTGCACAAAGACGCAGAGCTGGCGTTTAAGGGGGTCAGGCCCGAGAATGAGATAGGCCTGTCTGTCGATCGCTTGACGGCGAAATATCTTGCCGATTGGTGTGAGCTTCAGGATCAGCCGGCCACGGTGAAAGATAAGCGGAGTGTTTTCGAAGGGCCGATATCCCTGATAATGGGTGGAAAAATCGCCGAGCACCTGGCGTTACAAGATATGACTGACTATCAGAAAAAAAGGAAAGGGGAGGGGGTTAAGAACCGAACGATCAATAAGGAGTTGAATTACTTCTCGGCATGTCTGAGGTGGGCGGAATCCCCGGACCAGGCTTTTATATCACAGCGCACCTGGAAAGTGTCGCATCTTCCATACGAACGCCCGATTCCACAAGTCATGTCGATAGAAGAAGTGATTAAATTCATCAACCATGCGGATAGTTTTAACCGTGTCCTCTGCCTGTGCCTGTATGCCATGGGTTTGCGCAGTAACGAGGCCAGGTATATCAGGCGGTGTGACATCAACACGGCAAGGGATACGGTAACTGTGAAACAAAAAGGAGGACGGTACAAACTGGTTCCATGCCCGAAAGAGTTAAAAGACGAAATGCTTGCACTTCTGAAGGCGCGATACCCCAACCCGTCGCCGGAAGACCTTGTCTTCCTCAATCCAAGGACCGATAAACCAGTCCAGAACTTTCGCCAGTCCGTAAATCGTATCGCAAAGAAAGCAGGAATCGAGCGCCATATTTATCCTCACCTTTTGCGACACTCATTTGCAACGCATCTACTGGAGGGTGGTTACAACCTGCGGTTTATTCAGGAGCTTCTTGGGCATGGGGAAATCAGTACAACAGAATGGTATACTCATGTTACCGGTCAGCATCTGCAACAGGCGTCAAGAGCGATTGCCGATGGAATAGGGCAGGTTCTTCGCGCCCATGGAGACGTTCCCAAAAACCCATATTATGAGGCAAAGATAAAAAAAGTGGGAGAATTGGCCTCAAAAACAAGCAAAAAGCCCTGACCGTTGGCCTCAATTCATTTGTAATATATTGATATTATTAATATATATCAAGACTCTGACTCCGTGAATGGGGGTTCGAATCCCTCTCCCCCAGCCAAATAAAATCAAGGGCTTAGTCTGATATGGCTAGGCCCTTGATATTTTTAAGGGCCATTCTCTCCTGATGATTTCCCCCATT
>Ga0302253_1001054_pt1 | contig 18364 bp, 10 predicted proteins | sample AAG_RA_Trp_MG_FD_193537 | JGI IMG/M metagenome (GOLD analysis project Ga0302253, IMG submission 193537) | Enriched activated sludge microbial communities from anaerobic digester in WTTP, New Holstein, Wisconsin, United States - AAG_RA_Trp | ecosystem: Engineered > Bioreactor > Anaerobic >...
CATCAGATTCAGAGAATTGGGTGTTTTTTACAATTTTTAAAATAATCCTGTCAAGCCTCTCCTGGATTACCTGGAATTGGTCAACGCTGTTCATATCCCGGAACAAATAACTAAAAAAATGTACGGGTATAAGTTCTCCCGAAGCGGTTTTTACGATATCATTATCCCTGCCCTCAATTGATTTCATGAGAGAGAGGTTTCTTCCACAGCTGCAGGTACCCTCAAGGAATTGGCCGACATCATTGAGATCATAGTGAATAAGTGGCATCGCGAAGTTATTCAGGTTGGTTATAACGATTTTTCCTTGTTCTTCTTCATCAACGTAGTCGCCCTCTTTCATAAATTCGACAATGACATCTTCTTCAGCGATGTGGTAATGTTCACGTTTTTCGCACTGGAATGAAACCGGTGTTCCCTCTCCCCCGTAAGCATCCATTATCCTGCAATTGAACTGTTTTTCTACCAGATTACGGTAGTGGGGAAAAAGGATGGAGGCAGTGGTCGTTACTGTTGCTCCGGAATAATAGAGATCTTCCTGTTCCATCATTTTTGCAACAGGATAAATAAAATCTGTGTTGCTGCGGATGATCTTTGGATGAAACGATCTGATTTTTGTTAATATATCCCGTATGTTGGTCCTCTGTATTTTAGAAAAACCAATATATTGGGTATTCATGACGAAATCCTGAAAATTTTTTCTTATACTGTCCCTTTCTTCCAGCCCGATTTTAACATACGGATCACCAATCCCAAAACCAGCCCAGCTCCAGCACCGGAATGTCTGAGCCCATCCCGCGGAATAGGACCCTTTATCAAGGTAATATTTGAGTGGGGAACCGGTAGACCCGCTGCTATAGGCTGACATTATTCTTGATGAGGGAATGTTCTTCGCCAACATATCGGAAATATTCTTTTTTATATCCTCTTTTGTCAGGACAGGAAGTTTTAATAAATCCTTTTTTTCCTGTATGTCTTCCGGCCGAATGTTGTATTGTTTGAATAACCTCCTGTAAAAAGGGACATTATTGTATGCATGCAGTATCATCGCCCGTAGTTTTTTATTTTGCAGATCCAGGAGTTGTGCCCGTGTCCACCACTGTGATTTTTCCAGTTGTTGTACGGTTCTCGAGATGGATGTTCCTGATAATGCTTCAACAACAGGAAACACTACGGTTCGGTATAAACCATTATTCATAGTTCCTCTTATTCTTGGGATTTGCATTTGGGGTATTTCTCGATAAAATCTACCATCCAGGCGGTAACGTCTATTTTATCTGCAATGAGGAGATCTCTTTTTCTCAGCCAGTCTTCTTTTGCATGCGGATTTGTTAAAATGGTAATGGCCTTCTCGAGTGCCTTTTTTTCATCAGGGTAAAAATCCAGCAAATCATATTTATATTTTAATTCAAGATAATTCCCGGAGAATGAACCGGATGCAACACCACCGGTTGTTGATTCGATATGAATCGCAGGGGTTCCAAGAATTGCCGCTTCGGTTGCCATGGTCCCACCTTCTCCTATGTAGAGATCAGCATAATAAAGCAGGGAGTGAAGGTCTTCCGGTTTGATCATCAGCCGGTATTTTTCCAGATCGCCCTGCAGGGGTCTTTCCGAACTAATAAGAATTTTTCCATAGCGTTCAAGGGTTTGTATGAAATGATCAATCCCTTCCTCGCTAATCCCATGAAGATTAACATCATGGGAGGCACCCCAGGAGATAAACCGGATAATGATGAATTTTTCTCCCTTTACAATTCCCGCACGCCCGAGTGCACCGGGATCTGGTCTAAAATTATTGGGATGAAGGTATGCAAGCTCCTTGTAACCGTTGAAGGTTACATGTTTTGTAGGATCAATTTTATCCTTAAAGCAGGCAGGAGTCCATATAATACTGGCGAACGGGAATGTGAGCCAACTGGCAATACCTACCCGCTCGGTATCGGTAAAAATAATGGAAGGTTTTCGTATGAGTGCCCCGATATGAGCTATGTAAGGATTATGGACGCCCAGGAGGAGGTCAGGTTTGAATTGTCGTGCGATATGATAAAGAAAATAATCAACGGAAAGAATTCCCAAAGCTTTTCCTAACATACTCTTCTTAAGATCTCCTCGGTTGAAAAATTCAAATCCATATGCCGTGAGGAGTGCAAGGGTGACTTCTTTATTTCTTGCGGTTACCTGGAGCGTATGGCCTTTTTTGACCAGATCATGAATGAGATTTTTATAAAAATGTACATGCGCTGGATGACCTATATCGATTAGGATTCTCATACTCTCTCCCCTATCTAATAACCCATTTGATTACTTCAAATGCTTCAGCATATTTTTCTTCGATCTGGGTTCCCCGGGTGAGGGCCAGACCCCGGATAAAGTCCGGGTTGAGGTAGGCCCGGTCTTTTTGGGTTTCATAACATGCAAGCGCATCAATTTTTTTCTGGACATGGATGTGAGTAATCGGGATAAATGCAAGAGTGTTGAAGGTTATATTATTCCACGGCTGTTCATATCCGAGTATCGTACATTTCTTAAAAGCCCGCATTGTTTCCTCAACCGTGGTCTTGTGATCCTGGTGTGTATCATAGCGGGAAGGAGTAAACACAAAATCAGGCTGGATTCTATTTCTCAATGTAATGAGTGTATCGAGTATCGGCTGACGATATTTCGGAAATTCCCGAACCTCAAAATCGCAAAGGATTGGCTTTTGTATCCCAAGGATTTTTGTTGCTTTTTTGACCTCTTTTTTCAGGATATTCGCCGGGCAGCCGGCAGGAACTGACTTTTCGCATGATGAAAGAGCCACGTAGTCAACATGGTACCCCTCATCGATAAACCGTGCTATCGAACCACCGCATCCCAGTTCCCCGTCATCGGTATGCGGACTGATTATCAGTATTTTCCTCTCCATTATGGCACCCTTATCGCAGCAATCCCATCATATATTTTTTTAACATCATTCGGTGAAATACCTGACTCTTTATCCTCGTAACAGACGTCTTTTTTGATTTTAACAAGACAGGAATGCATTTTTTCAACAGAGGAGTGTTTGATTGCATTGCTCCATGCACCTGTGATTTGCGAGGATTCCATGCCGGCAAACAAATCGATCATTGATGGGATAATGGCAAACGACGTTTTTACATTGTGTGTGAGGTTTAAAGAATTGTTGTAGGTATTCATCTGGATTTTTAACAATTTTCTGTCATTTCTCTCCTCTCTTACCAAATCAAGATCTTTTTTCAGAACGGATAAGTGGTGATTGAGTTTATCATTTGCTTCCGATGAAATAATGTCATCTATGGAAATTTTATACATTTTTATGAGATCCTGCAGGCCGGTTTTATGAACAGGTCCAAGATAATAATCCCTGGAAATCCATGATACTGTCAGGGGAATACGGAGATTGAGTTCACGGGAGATTAAATCTGAGATTGTGCTGTATTTCAGGGAACCTCCGGATCCCGAAACGAATATCGAAGTACCGATACCCTCCGAAAGGATGACGTTTCTGGTCACAGCGTTGAATCCCATATGTTCCAGGTATGGATTGATATCGGAAAACTGCGAATTGCATTGAATATGGTATTCTTTCTGACAAACGGGACAGATACCGGTTAAGGTGAACTGTTCTGTTGATTTGAGCAGGAGTTTTCCGCCGCAATCGCAATGGTACCAGAAAGGAATCGTATCCATGGATACCTGGTTTAATTCCAGCTGAGAATCCGTGATTGCCCGGTTGTAGGTTGTATTAAAGGTGTTCAGATTGGTAAGAATTTTTCTCCACTCGTCTGAAAATAATCGGTGTTTCTGGACATCTGAATACCGGAAAAATAACAGTTTCAACTGAAGGATTTCCTCGCATACCTTTGCAAAAAAAAAGGCGTTCAGATCGGACAAGGTTGTTGCCGAGTCGTAACTTTTCCAGAGTAACTCAATATAGATCTGAATCTCATCTTTCGTTGCTAATGGTCCACCGGCAAGTTTATTCGAATTTGACTTATAATAATTCTCCAGTTTTTGTATCTCAGCCTTCCATATCTCAAGAGGCGGTTTTTCAATTCTGTTAAAGCATTTCCATTTATTATTGGTATCATCAATTTTTTTCAGTCCGATCTTTTCAGTACCTGTTTTATTGAGTGCCGGGATCTGGTTCCTGAACAACAATGAAGCCGTAGACAGGTTTTGATCCGCAAAACCATAGAAAACACAGGAGTGTTTCCCGGCTTCCGTGATTATTGATGAAATATAATGCAACAGAAATGCCTTTTTCCAAATCCCGGCGTAGGGAATAAAGTTCGGCTGGTGACCAGATTCAATAACGAACAAATCCTGAGAAATATTCTGAGATGCGGTGTGGGATATTCCGGCATCATTATGAAATTTTTTTGAAACATTGATCAGATCCCTGACATTGTTTTGTTGCCCTGAGCTTAATGGTTGGTATGGGAAAGCTGATGATACGATGTCATTGAATTCCATTGTATCCATGTTGTTTTCTCCGGATTCATGGGAATTACATCTGGATTCTCGAACCGTCGCAGGGATTCCTGATTTCTTACCCTACCTTATATCGTGCCACGGGCACCTCAATCTCGAACCGGGCACCCTTCCCCGGCTCGCCGTTCTCTTTTATGGTAATGCCATGATATTCAAGGATTTCCTTTGAAAGGAAAAGCCCGAACTTGAATGTCTTACCAGAGCCTTTACTGAAAATTTCTGACTTCTGGGTTTTGGGAATCCCTATGCCATTATCTTCAAATATGATTTTCCCTGCCCCGTTCGATTCTGAAAAAGATACCCGGATTTCGGTAACCTTCCCCCCATACAGGACAGCATTTTTCACAAGGTTCTCAAAAACCCGGTGGATAAGGGGATCGGTATAAATAGAGACAGATCGGGGATCAACATGAATCTGCAGCGGGTGCTGGCCGTTGATGGTCGCCGCCGCCTTGCGAACAACGCTTTCCACCGAGTGCCAGCATGCTGTTTCGCTGCCTAAGTTCTGGTACTCCCTGGTAAATGCGATGAGGTTTTGTATTGTCTGTGCAGCATTCCTGATCTTTTCTGTATGTTTTTTAATCTCCTTATCATCGGGCAGATCCTTTTCGAGGAACGCAATATAACTCAGCAGGATTGTCAGCTGGTTGATGATGTCGTGCCGGGTAATTTTGGTCAGGGTGTTGAGTTTGGTATTTGCACTTGTCAGGGTCTCTTCGGCCAGTTTGAGATCGGTAATGTCGATGATCGTTTCCATTGCAGCGATGATATTCTGCTGGGCATCAAATACCGGTGATGCCGTGAAATGGAGCCATTTTCCTTTTTCTCCCATAGACGGGAAGAAATCTACCGCTTCGAAACCCCCATCGATAAGCTGGGATCTCTTCGCGATATCCGGGTATATCTGGCTGATTTTTTCAATTGCACCGTCAACAACCAGATCCGCCAGACAGGGTCGCATCTCCTGATAAAATCCCTGCCAGTGATGGTCGGTGCCAACGATTTCCCTTGGCTTGAGACCGGTACATGCACTCATAGCCTTGTTCCAGTACAGAACCTGGTGATTTTTATCAATGACGAAGATAGGGACCGGAGACCCTTCGATTATTCTTTTCAGACGAACCTCGTTCTCACTGATCGCCTTATCGGCCAATACTCTCTCCGTTATATCTGTCAATGCAATGCGGCACCGTAATTCTCCGTCACGTTCCTGGGGGATGCTTTTCCCGTCAGCCTGGATAACCAGACGTTCCCCGGTATCAGCACGGGCAATGGTGAACTCGCATTTCTGTTTCCTTGAGGATTCAAATATTCTCCGGCAGAAAGCAGTGAATATATCGCGATCTTCCGATACAATAAAATCACTCAGCGGGTTATTGAGGAGTTGTTCGCGACTTTTCCCGAGGAGTGCAGCACCGGTAAGGTTCAGCCGGACAATCTGTCCGTTCCGGGTAAGCGTGAAGTAACCGGCAGGGGCGTGGTCGTACAGATCCTGGTAGTTACGCTCCGAGATCTCTGCCTGTTCACGGAGCTGCCTGAGCTCCTCGTTCTGGGTTTCCAGTTCCTTCTCATGAAGCTGCAGTTCTTCGAGAAGGTGCTGCGACTTTTCATAATATTGCTGGAGTTCGGTAATATCGCGGGAACTTATCTGGAACTCGGTGACTTCTCCGGCCGGGTTATAGATGGCCCGGATGGTTGAGTGATACGAATGTGCGCTTCCTTTTATTGACGGGCTTTCATGTTCGAAGGTCTTTACCGGGCGCTTGACGGTCAGGGTATCGATGATTTCCCGGATTCTCTTCTGCTCACCTGAAGAAATGATGGTAAGCAGGTTCTTGTTGAGAATCTCATCCTGGGGGATCTGGTAATACCGCGAGAACGCGGGATTGACAAAGGTGATGCTGAAGTCCGGTTTGAACCGGCAGATCAAATCCGTCTGGTCTTCGACAACTGCCCTGTACTGGAGTTCGATTTTCTTCAGCTGGTGTTCTGCTTTCTTCAAATCGGTGATATCTTCGATGATACCATTGATACCGGTGAGTTTTTCCTTTTCATAATAGGGCTGTGCAATAATTCGTACAATGTGAAGGTTACCGGTATGGTCAACCATCCGGAATTCTTCAGGATTCGTTTTATCCAGCAGGGCATTCTTGAGCATCAGCCCGAATTTATACCGTTCATCAGGGGGTGCGAGCGTGTAAAAATGTTTGCCGGACAACTCAGAGGGATTATATCCAAAAACATGGTGGATAACCGGGCTTACATAGGTTAGTTTTCCCTTTGTGTCGGTAGTAAAAATGATGTTGCTGATACCCTCAACAAGAGATCGGTGTTTCTCTTCAGATTTTCTGACGAGGATATCTGCTTTGCGTCTCTCTGTTATGTCAGACAGGATGCAGACAAATAGTGTGGTGTCACCGTCATCGGTACGGATTGGTGAGATATTGAGATCAGTCTGGATTGTGGATACATTGAGTTCGATACAGAATCCGGTATTATCCCGGGAGATGAGAGTACATTCAGTATTTTTGGAAAGGCCCTTTTCCGATGCTGTTTTAAGTGCCCGGGTACATTTTTCCAGATCCGTTGGTGCTATATAATCAAGGAGGTTTTGCCCGATTGCATCATCAATGGTTTTGTATCCCAGCATCTTTGCAGCATGGATATTGGCAGTCTGGATACATCCCTGCTGGTTTATCGTAATGACGCCATTCGGCATTGTTTCGATGAGTGAGCGGTAGTGCAGTTCGCTCTGGCGTACCGCCTCATCTGCTTTTTTCAGTTCACTGATATCGGAGATAAGGAACAGCCCGTATGAGAATTTCCCGTTTTCATCAAGGCCCGATGATGCGGTCAGCCGGGTGAATACCGGTGAACCATCCGGTTTGATGAACGTCATGGTGAAGCACTGTGGTTTCCCGGATTTCAAACGGGTTATATCCTTTTTCAGAGCAGCACTGCCCTTTTCATCCGTAAATGAAAAAATCGACCGGTGTAAGACTTCATCTGCCGAATAGCCCAGAATATCTGTAAGTTTTGAATTTCCAAACGTGATGATACCATCAGGATCGATGGTAAGTACTCCTTCCTGCGCAATCTCGATCAGATTGTGGTACCGGCGCTCACTCTCCTCAAAAGCACCTTTTACCTCTTTGCTGATTTCCTGTTCATTCGTAAGTTTCTGGTACGATGTTTTCAGCTCTTTGTGTTGTTCTGCTACCGTGTTTTCCAGTTGTTTCTGGTACTTTTTTATCTCGGATACATCTTCAAGGATGAGAAGAAGCCCCTTCTTGCGATCCTCAAGCAGGCTGGGAACAAATTTCGCCCGGAAATTGAAGGATTCTCCATCTTTGGTAATTTCGACCTCTGTGCTGATCTCCTTGCCGCTGATTGCCTCCGTGATTTTTGAATGGATATCCGGGATAGAAAAAAAGGACAGTGAGGCGGTATCGGCAGTCTTCCCGATGATTTCATCAATGGTTCGTTTTTCAAAATGCAGAACATTGTCATTGACGTAGGTAATCTTTGAATCATTATCAAAAACGAAGATATAATCTGATGAAAGGCTGAGAATTGAACTTATCGGAACGCGTTTCGTGATCGAATAAATTTTTGCAGAGCCGACTGCCTTCATTTCGACCAGGCCTGATGTGAGAAGAATATCCAGGTATTTTGCAACGGAGTTGCGGTTGACTTTGAGATGCCGTGCAATCTCCGTTACCGTAAGTCCTTTTGAGGTTGAACGCAGAACCTTTTTGATCTGATCGAGTTCCTGATGGTAGCTTTCCATAAGCAGTTCCAGAAAAACAATAATGATGCAAATTCAGCGATAGATTAATTATCATATGTCATATATATGGTTTTTGCAATTGTTCGCGTTGGAAATTGTCAAATTTTCCAGAAAGTGGCTGTCGGAAAAATTAGAAACTGGTGTTGTATATTTTCTCTATTCAGCTGACAACAAAAATAATTGCTGTACTTTTTTTATGGTGCAAGGCGCTGGTGCATGGCAGATCATGGAAAGGTAGATACTACAAACATAGTATAATATTAATGAATTGATATTTTATATATGATGATACTGATGATGGATGGATGTCTTTGCTGACACTGCAAAACAGAAATTATTCGGGTGAAGTGATGCAGTATATATAATTACATCGCGACACTCAGGGTACAAAAATGAATTACTTTTAGCTCCTTTTGCTTGGAGTTGTTCAGGGTCTCACTGAATGAATACCTGTCAGTTCCAAAACCCCAGGTGACATTTGTATATTTGAATTTTTTTTCAGGGAGACCCGCAGCTCGTTGTTCCAGTCCTTCTCTATGTGCGTCTCGGGACTGTGATCGCGGCAATACTCTGTTTCAGAAAGGAACTATCTTCCCGTATTCTTGAAATTGCCAGCAATCCATACAATTTCCGTATCATGCAAACGGAAAGGCAGGATTTCTCTTCGTCAGTCTTGTATGTACGGGAATAATTGGTATCCCCCTTCTTATTGCAGAAAAAGAATTATTATCCTCGATTGACGCCGGCCTCCTGTACACGCTCATGGGGGGAGGTTTGATTGTGACGGGATTTCTTCTCCTATCCCAGAAATGCATGAATCTTCGAACGAGTCAGAGTGTTACCTGGAAAGATGGTTTTTTCGCCGGTATCCTTCAGGGTTTCAGTGTTTAACCCGGGATATCTCGATCAGGTACAAGTACGACAGGATTGATCTGGCGGGGATTCGACAGCGGAAGCAGTTTCTATCTCACTTTTTTTATTACGTATCCCTACGGTTGTCCTTGCAGAAATAATCCTCACGTATGGTTTTTCAGGAACAGATGATTTGCCCGTTACCGAAGGAATGATCCTCCTTGTCACAAGTTTTCTGACAAGCTGTCTTACCCTTGACTATTTATTAAGAATCGTTCAAAAAACCAACATCGCCTATATGGTTCTCTTGTTGGGCACATTCATCATAATGATCGGAAGCTCCGGTGCCGGATGATTTGAAAAACCTGAAGGATTTTTATTTGATGAACTGAACTGCAGTGCGACTATATCTTACTATTCGAAGTGGCAGCATTTTTTTTGGGGGATATGCCCTCTTTTAACAAATGATTGTCAGGGTACCGGTCTCTTCATCTGGTACATATGCCAGATTTTACACGCGCCCTCATGGCTGACCATACACGGTCCTACGGGTTTCCGGGGATTACAGACCTTCCCGAAGAGCTTGCAGTCCGGGGGCTGGGCAAGACCCCGCAGTATTTTGTCGCATATGCAGGCTGAGTGCTTGGTCACGTGTCTGAACTCGATCCCGAACTTCTTCTGGGCATCGTACTGTTCGAACTCTTTCTTCAGCCGGAGGCCGGATCCAGTGATGACCGGAAAGCCCCGCCACTCGACATCGGACGGTTCGAACACCTCGTACATGATCTTTCTAGCCTTGATATTCCCTTCGCGGCTGACTGCGCGGGGATAGGCGTTGTCGACCCGGTGCGTCCCTTCCTTCACCTGCCGTGCGAGCATCAGGAGCCCGAGCAGGATGTCCTCCGGTTCAAACCCGGCGACCACCTGGGGGACGGGAAAAACCTCGTACTCTTCGTATCCCATGACCGTGCAGACATGGCCGGGGAGCATGAATCCGTGGAGCTTTGCCTCACCCTGCTCCAGCAGCCACTTCATGGCCGGTGGCACGATGCGGTGGCAGGAGAGGATGGAGAAGTTTGCCGGGGGTTTTGTCTGGAGCATCGCGGCGACTGTCGGTGCGGTCGTTTCGAAACCGACCGATATGAATACGACTTCCTTATCGGTTTTTTCTGCGATCTCGACAGCCTTGTGGATGCCCTGCACGATACGGACATCTCCTCCACATGACTCGAGGGATCCCTGCGAGCCCGGGACGTGAAGGAGATCGCCGTAGGTCGCGATGATGCAGTCTTTTTGTGCCAGGTCGAGCGCTGCATCGATCTCGCCCTGCGGCGTGATGCAGACAGGGCAGCCAGGCCCCATAACGATCTTCAGCTGCTCCGGCAGCAGGCTCCGGAGCCCCGTGCGGGCAATCGCCGCCTCGTGCGTGCCGCAGATATGCATGAAGGTCATGTCGCGATCCACGATATCGTGGAGTTTTTGTGCAATCTCCTTTCCCGTCGCCATAACGATTCAAAAGTATTAATTTTTTGATAACATAAGGGTACGTATGGATTTGTCAGGAATCGGAGTGAATTACCTCCTTGCGGCCGGTGTTATCCTTCTTGGTATCGTTATCGCCTTCCTTGCGCGAAGGCTTGTCAGCTGGCTTAAATCCATGGCTGAGACGACGGACACCTCATGGGACGATATCCTTGTTACCGCCATCGGCACGCCGTTACAGGTCATCATCATCATGCTCGGGTTTTATTTCGGTATCACAAAATTCGATATCCTTCCCGAGAGCAGCCGCTGGCTCCTCGACCCCCGGTACGAGACAGCCTTCTTCATTCTTATCAGCGCGTGGATTATCTCGACATTCCTGTACAGTGTTATCCGGATTTACGGGCGGGCCTATGCCCAGCGTTCTGATACGGATCTTGACGACCGGCTTGTCGAGCTTCTCGAGCTGGTCATCCGTTACGTCATCTGGTTCGCAGCCATCATGGCGATATTCAAGGTCTTCAATATCGACATTACCCCGTTCCTTGCAGGTGCGGGGATTGCTGGTATCGCCGTTGCCCTCGCGGCACAGGACCTCATCTCCAACTTCTTCGGCGGGGCTATCATCACGGTGGACAAACCATTCAAGGTCGGCGACCGGGTAAAGATCGATGATTTCTATGGAGACGTTGTATCCGTGGGCACCCGCAGCACACGGATCAAGACACTTGATTACCAGATCGTGACCCTCCCGAACAACAAGATAACCACCAATGTCATCATCAACTATTCGGAACCTGACGAAAAACTGAGGATCACCCTCCTGGTCAGCGTTGCCTACGGGACCGACCCGCTGAAGGTCAAGAAAATTCTTCTTGAGATTGCACATGACGCCATTCAAAAGACTGAATTTTTCCTGGATACTCCGGCACCGACAGTCTTTTTCGATGAATTCGCCGCATCGAGTCTCAATTTTATCCTCAAGATCTGGATGCGGAAATACAACCTTCCTGACGAATCGAAAGATGCACTCAACTGTATGATCGCCGAGAGGTTTGCAAAGGAAGGCATCGAGATCCCGTTCCCGCAGATGGATGTCCACATGAAAAAGTGAGATCGGTCATATCTCTCGATATTTTTCATAAAGATTCCATGCGTGATAACGCTTACATAACCCGCATCCGGGGGTGAAGACTGCAGAGCAGTCCTGTTTTTCCTTTCATTCTTCCGCAATGTTTTATAGGGATTACTCACAACGTTGTTAAGCAACCGGTCAGGGGCAGATACCAGAGAATTTTCCCGGCCAGGTTCTGCTGAACACAATTTCGTGCCTATGTGACACAGCCCGGCAGTGTGCCTCCTTGGTAAGGAGGAAGTCCCGAGTTCAAATCTCGGCATAGGCTTTTTTGTTGCCGGTTTTCCGCCATGGAAATATTTCACGGGCAGAAAATTGTGAGAATCTTGAAAGAGGACACACAATTTGTTTCCTGCGATCTCCTCCCTCAGGAAAAGAGATCTTCCTGCCTTACGATTGCTGCTGTACTGTCTTTTCAGAATGGGGATTCTGTTTTCCGGCAGCTCCTGCCTGTCAGCCTGGCAGGGAGTAAACTCGAAGGATTCTTTTATGCCCTTCTGTCACCCGAATTCTGACACATCCCGGATTCCGCGGCATCTCCCGTTACGCACATTTACCGATGCAGGTTCAATCTCCCCCGCCATGCCGTAAAACGGGTCCTGGAGCAGGAAATCATCGTATAACAATCAGGATGCACAATTTCCAATCGCATATCGATCTCTGAAAAAAAAATTTCAATCGACACGTTGGTCCCCGCCCGCAATTTTTCAATCGCGATCCGATAGAAAGACCGGAACGCTCACGCCGGAACAGGAAAAACGTTGTAAAGTACTTTCTTAATAAGTCAAGTACTTACCCGGTAATCGGGAGCATAATATACACCATTTTTTGCGTTGAAATGGACCAGACCCGGGGGTTCCTGAAAAACCGGCAACTACGGGAACGAGATCACGAACTGTCCAGCATCTGCTTCACGATTGAATTTGCCGAGGGGTCCGCATAGAGCCGGAACGCCGTCTCGCCGTTATCCGTGATCCGGTACGCCGTCTCCCGCCTGTTCCTCCGGTCCCGCGACTCCTCGGCGAGCCCGGCATCGGTGAGCATCCCCATGAACCAGGTGAATGTTGCCTGTGACAGGTTGTTGGCCGGTTTCCTCCCCCGATTATATTGGATAACAGGGCCGCCCTCATTCTGCTGCCGGGCACGCTTGCGGATGTAGTACGGCCAGACCTGCCTGTACAGGTACTGCCGGGGGACGAACGGGATTCCCGCGGGCCCGGCAGGGACCGGGCTGTTCCGCAGGAGCGTGGCGAGGATCGTCTGGTAGTTAACGTTGGCAAGCATTCCACGTATGTCACGGTCCGGAACCGGCACCCGCTGCGGGATCTTCCCGCCAAACGCGCTCCATACCTCTCCTCCAATCCACGGGGCAAGCGCGAAGAGCGCTATGCAGAGATCCCGTGACCCGGCCGAGAGATCGAAGGTTAAACGGGCTTTTTTGTTTTCGCGCCGGATCTTCGTCAGCACCGTGCGGGCGGACACGAATACCGGCGGAAAGACTGTCTCACGGGCGAACGGGATCGAGAGGGATGCAGCAATCTCCTTCACCGATTCTGCTGAGCGGCGGACTGCCATCCGCTCCTTCTCGATCTGGGGATTTGCCGATATGCCGTAACTTTCACCGTCTGCAATCACGAATATGCGGGTGATCCCCGGGAGCGTTCGGAGGATTGCCGGGAGGTTTGTGTGGATGTTCCCGCCAGCGCTGATCACATGGACATGAGTGCCCGGTTGCATGGATCAGGGTCGTATGGCTGGGTTAAATACTTGCAGGTTAATAAAAATTCCGGATGCCAGCAAACGGCCATAATCCACGATCCGGATGCCGGGTGACCGGATTACTGCTCATATCGCAAATGCCACGACAGGACGGTTGCCGGAAAGGGCGGATGTGCCCGGATAGGTAAAGACGATCTCCTTAACAGATGCTTTCTGGGGTATGACAAAAGTCATTTCGGCACCACTGACCTGTTGTGACGGGCCGAGATTGTACATGACCTTTGACCCGATGCCATATGGCGCATAACTGCTGCCGTCAGTATCAACGAGGGTGAAATCATTGGAGTACACAGATATGTTGCCTGTGCTCCGGATGTTCTTCATCGTTACAGAGACCAGGAAAAATCTGTTGGCGTTGAAGGTATCGTCGCCATTCCGTGCTGAGTTCACGCTTATCTGGAAGTCATCGTTCCCAACCATCCTGCCGACAGCGGATTCAATACGGGGCGGGGGCGTCTGTTCCGCCGAAAGAGCCGCGGATGCATTCTTCCCGATTAACAGGGAATGCTGGTAAACCGGCAGCACGATAAAGACGATGATGACAACAGCGAGACAGAGGATGAGCCCGGTCTTGACGTAGGCGAGGGTATTGCCGGCTTTTTTTGCTCCCTCCTCCAGTTTTGCCCCGCATTCAACACAATGGGTAAAATACCGGGGATTCGTACTGCCGCATTTCTGGCATCTCTTTGCAGCCATGGTTTGTGCCTGATATCGATCCGGAACACGATAGATCCGGGATATAATCCAATCCTATATACCACGATGATCCTTTTTAACCGTTCCTTTTTTTCCGACAAGGTGAGAGGGATTTTTCTTGATAATAAACCGGGGTATCTGTTGCGGAGAATGTTTTTTTCATCACGCGAGGTTGTTATCAGCCAGCAAGGATTGCTTTAAGGGGATTTCATGCGAATATTAGATAGCCCAAAAGGAATACCATGAGCCAGCTCACTTCCCGGCATGACAGGGGTGATGATACCCCCAAGAGGTACACGTTTGCCCCGCGTATGGCAAAAACACCGAAATCCTTTATCCGCGAGATCCTCAAGGTCACCGAACGGCCGGAGGTCATCTCGTTTGCCGGAGGCCTCCCCAGTCCGGCCCTGATTGATGTCGACGGGATTCGTGCCGCGACCGCTTCAGTCCTGGAGCAGGACGGTCAGGTGGCGCTCCAGTATTCAACAACCGAGGGTTATCTCCCGCTCCGGCAGTTCATCGCGGACCGGTACCGGACACGCCTGGGTCTCCGGGTCTCCCCGGATGAGATCCTGATAACCAACGGTTCCCAGCAGTGCCTTGACCTTATCGGGAAGGTCATCATCGGGACCGGGGACCATGTCGCGATCGAGCGTCCGGGTTATCTCGGCGCAATCCAGGCGTTCTCCCTGTACGAGCCGGTCTTCCACCCGGTCACCCTCAGGAGCGATGGGCCGGATATCGAAGAACTTGAGACCGCCTGCCGTGCTTCGCCCGTCAAGATGTTCTATGGTGTACCGAATTCCCAGAATCCCTCCGGGATCACCTATTCCGAACCCTGCCGGAAGGAAGTGGCCCGCATCATGGAGGAGAACGGGGCCCTGTTTGTCGAAGACGATGCATACGGCGAACTGAACTTCTCCGGTTCATCCATGCATTCTCTCAGGTCGTTTGTACCCGGGCAGACCGTTATCACCGGTTCCTTCTCCAAGATCCTCGCACCCGGTATGAGGATGGGCTGGGTCGTTGCACCCCCGGCAATCATGGAGCAGCTGGTGATAGCCAAGCAGGCTTCGGATCTCCACTCCAACTATCTCTCGCAGAGGATAGCGTACGAGTATCTTGCGCACCAGGACATCGACAGTCATATCCGGAAAATCCGTGCAGCATACCGGCACCAGCGGGATGTCATGATCAGGATGCTTGAAGAAGAGTTCCCGAAGAGTGTTTCATACACCTGTCCCCTTGGCGGCATGTTCGTCTGGATTACCCTGCCGCCCGGCTGTATGTCGATGGCAGTCTTCGAGGCTGCCCTGAAAAAGAACGTGGCCGTTCTTCCCGGCATACCGTTCTATGTTGATGGCGGAGGCTCCGATACCCTGCGGCTGAACTTCTCCAATTCCACACCGGAAGATATCCGCGAGGGAATGAGACGTCTTGCCGGTGTCATCGGGGAAATGTGCAGCCGGTAATTTCTCTCCGGCAATGCTGATAAGTGCGGCCGGAAAAAAACCCGGACCGTTTGGTGATTCGCTCATCTCATACCGGAAAGGGTATATGGCGCCGGGGTGCAACCTTTATACAGGATAGATCTGTACAGCAGGCGCCAATAAGAGCCAGTCTGGCGGCAAGAGGTATCCCAATCCATGAATACGAAGAGTGATGCGGAAGCATTATTGCGGCAGGGCATCGAACTCTACGACCTTGGCAGGTTTCAGGAAGCCATCGTCATGTTTGACCGGTGTCTCGCCCTGTACCCCCGGCTCGCGAAAGCCCATTATTTCAAAGGTATTGCCCTGTATGACCTGGGAAAATTCAACGAAGCAATCCTGGCCTATGATGAAGCATTCCGGCTGGATCCTGCAGATGCAAATACCCTGTATAATAAAGCCGCGACTCTTGCCCAGATCGGCAGGAACGAAGAAGCACTCGATACCTGTGACCGTCTTCTCTCACTGAAAGTCGATAATGCCGAGGGCTGGATCCTCAAGGGGATCGCCCTGTACGAACTCGGCCGGTTCAAGGACGCGATCGTTGCCTACGATCATGCACTCATGGTGGATCCCCGTCATGCCAAGGTTTATTATAACAAGGGGATTGCCCTCGCAGATCTCGGGAGGCACATGGAGGCGATCCTTTCCTATGACAAGGCAATCGAGATCGTCCCCAACTACGCAAAAGCGTTCTATAACAAGGGAATATCCCTGTATGAGCTGGGCAAATTTGACGAGGCGCTTGAGGCCTTCGCCCAGGCATATGATTTCGATCCTTCTGATGTCTGGGTCTGGTATTACCGCAGCTTTATACTTGCCAAACAGGAGAGAAACGAAGAGGCAATAAAATCATCAGATGTTTTCCTCACCACTGAACCCGACCATGCCGATATCTGGACTCTCCGGGGGATAGCGCAGTTCAAGAGCGGGAACCACGATGACGCTGTCGCTTCCCTGAAGCGGGCACTGGAACTGAACAGCGAGATCGCCGATGCGTGGCTGTATCTCGGCCTTGCGCAGAATACCCTTGAGGAATATGATGATGCGATCGAGTCGTTCACGCACGCGATTGGGATCACTCCGTCCAGTGCACCGGCATATTACAACCGTGGTATCGCATATCTGCGGCTGAAAAAGTATCGCGAATCTATCGATGACTTCGATGAATCGCTCTCGCTGTCACCCCGGAATGCCGACGCATGGTACAAAAAAGGTGTTGCCAGTATTTACCTGAGCCGGTACGAGGATGCACTGGAATCATTCACCAAAAGCCTGGGCCTGAGGCCGGATCATGCCGGCTCGTATTATTATAAGGGACTTGCCTATGTCAAACTCGGCCGGCTGAAGGAATCCATCGAATCGTTCGAGAGCGTCCTCTCGATCGATCCCGGTTGTGCTTCTGCTGCATTCCAGCAGGGCCTTACCTACACCAGCCTCGGGCGGTTTGCCGAGGCAGTTGCGGCATATGACGCAGCCCTCAGGATAAGCCCGGATTATGCAGAGGCCCTGTACCAGAAAGGTTTTGCCCTGGCAAAACTCGGGAAGAACGAGGAAGCAATAACCGCGTTCGATCAGACCCTGTCAGAGAACCAGGACAACGCCCAGGCGTACCACCAGAAAGGATCCCTGCTCCTCAAGGTGGGAAGATATACCGAGGCAATTGCCGCATTCGACCAGAGCATCTCTCTCAAGCCCGGGTATGCACAATCCTTTTACGACAAGGGTATTGCCCTGTTAAAACTCCAGCGGTTTGACGATGCGATCGATGCATTCGGGTATGCCCTGAACATCAATCCCAATTACGTGAACGCATTCTATTACCAGGGAATAGCATTTATCGAGCTTGGCCGGTACGATGAGGCAATCGAAGCCTTCGATCACGCACTGGAGATCGATCCGGTCCACACGCTCGCGCTCTACCACCGCGGCGCCGCACTGATGCAGATCCAGCACTATTCCGAGGCTGTCACCGCTTTTGATACCCTCCTTGCGGTCTCCCCCCAGTATACTGCCGCCATCTACGAGAAAGGGATAGCTCTCCTCCAGCTCTCACGGTTTGAAGAAGCATGCCAGGCGTTTGACGACGCCCTGGACCTGAATCCCTCCCTGGCAGACGCGTGGTTGTATAAAGGGATCGCCCTCATCAGCCTTGAACGGACCGAGGATGCGATAACGGCGTTTGACCGGACCCTGATGCTGAATCCCCGGCGGACCGATGCCGCTGTCCGGAAAGGCATCGCGCTCATCAATCTCGAGAGATTCGAAGATGCGGTTACAGCGTTCAACCACATCATCGAAGACGAATCCGGTAATGCACAGGTCTGGTATTACAAGGGAGTTGCTCTCTCCCATCTTGGCCGCGATGCAGAATCGATCCGATCCTTTGACCGGGCCATCGAGATCGATCCGTCATGCGTCCAGGCATGGACAGGCAAGGCCGACGCGTACCTCCACCTCCAGAAACCCCACGAAGCCCTCGCTTCCTATGACCAGGCCCTTGACCGGGGAGAAGGAAACCCTGATGTCATCTTCCGGAAAGGCAAAGCGCTCCTCACGCTGAAAAAATACGAGGAGGCTCTCTTTACCTTTGACCAGGTGCTCGATATTGACCCGGGGTATACCGAGGCTGAGTTTCAGCGTGGG
>Ga0302253_1001055_pt1 | contig 18349 bp, 14 predicted proteins | sample AAG_RA_Trp_MG_FD_193537 | JGI IMG/M metagenome (GOLD analysis project Ga0302253, IMG submission 193537) | Enriched activated sludge microbial communities from anaerobic digester in WTTP, New Holstein, Wisconsin, United States - AAG_RA_Trp | ecosystem: Engineered > Bioreactor > Anaerobic >...
CAGCTTCTGTTCGCCATTCATTACTTCAATCGTTTCCAGGATTTTAGGCATCTCCTCCTGATTGAAAGCAAAGTCCACAACCGGACCGATCACTTGTGTAATTTTTCCTTTTGCCATCGTAATTTATGTTAGGGAATTTATAATAATTATTATCAGTAGCTTATGCCGGGCTTAAAGCGCCGACCGGCTTTATGTTGAACCTGAAACAACTTCCAGAATCTCTTTAGTGATTTTGGCCTGCCTGCCTTTGTTATAATGAAGTGTAAGATGTGAAACTATTTCATGGGCGTTATCCGAAGCCTGTCTCATTGCCATCATCCTTGCTGAATGTTCAGAAGCGGAAGATTCCATCACTGTCTGGTAAACCATTGTATCAACATAACGGTGCAGCAGCTCATCAAGGACAACCTCACACGGCTGGTCAAAAATATAATCACGCTTGGTTAAAGCCTCTTTCTTAAAAGCTTCACCGGGCTCAATCGGCAGCAATTTTACTACAGCCGGTTTTTGCGTTGCTGTTGAATAAAAGTGGTTATAAACCATATAAACTTCATCCAGTTTACCGGACATATAGTCATCAATTACCACCTTGCTTATACCAAGTGTATCCATCAGGGATGGTTTGTCTCCAACACCTTCAAAGTCAGCCAAAACAGCTTTACCGACCCTTTCCATGGCCTGTTTTCCTTTGCGTCCTACAGTAAGGACAATTTCCTGTGTTTCATTTTTTTCACCAAGGATCTCGAGCATTTTGCGGATAATATTGGTGTTAAAACCGCTGCAAAGACCGCGATTGGCAGTAATAAAGATATAACCGACATTCTTTACCGTTTTTCGTGGTTCCAGCAGTTTATGTGAAAGTTTTGGCTCGCTAAGGTATACAAGATTGGCAATGATATCGGAAAGCTTTTGCAGGTAAGGCCTTCCTTTAAGGGCTTGCTGTTGGGCTTTTTTCATTTTAGCAGCCGAAATCATTTCCATCGCCTTGGTAATTTTTTGCGTGGATTTAACCGACTTGATCCTCTTTTTAATATCTTTTAATGAAGCCACCTTTGTTCAATTACGAATTATTAATGTTTAATTACAAATTGTATTTAGGTCTGTATTTCTTTATTACGAATCACAAAATTCATTCATCATTCGTAATTTGAAATTTGTAATTACTTTTTCCAACCCTCCTTAAAGTCTTTAATCATCCCCTTAAGCTGTTCTTCAATTTCAGGAGTAAATTTCTTGGATACAGCCAAAGTCTCCATCAGATCTTTGTGTTTTGCATCCATGAAAACATACATCTTATTTTCAAAATCACGTACATCTTTAAGTTCAACATCATCCAGCAACCCGGCATTTACTGCGTAAATAATGGCAATCTGTTTGGCAACCGGAAGCGGCTGGTATTGCGGCTGTTTCAAAACTTCTACCACTCTTTGTCCGCGGTTAAGGGTTGCTTTGGTCTGTGGATCAAGATCTGAACCAATCTGGGCAAAGCTTTCCAGTTCGCGGAATTGGGCCAGGCTAAGGCGAAGGTTACCGGCAACCTTTTTCATAATCGGCACCTGGGCTGAACCTCCCACGCGGGATACGGAAATACCAGGGTTAATTGATGGCCTTTTACCAGCATAGAACATTTCACTTTCCAGGAAGATCTGACCATCGGTAATAGAAATGACGTTAGTCGGAATATAGGCAGAAACGTCACCTGCCTGTGTCTCAATCAGTGGCAGAGCCGTTAATGATCCTCCACCAAGGGAGTCAGAAAGGCGTGATGACCTTTCCAGCAGGCGGGAGTGCAGATAGAAAATGTCACCAGGATAAGCTTCACGGCCTGGTGGTCTGCGGAGCAGAAGTGAAATTTCACGGTAAGCCCACGCATGTTTACTCAAGTCATCATAGATTACCAGTGCGTCTTTCCCGGAGTACATAACCTCTTCAGCCATAGCGCACCCGGTATATGGAGCAATATAGTTCATAGCCGCAGGATCTGATGCTGTAGCTACAATTATGGTTGTGTATTCCATCGCTCCCATCTGTTGCAGTTTGTTCACCACATTTGCCACAGTTGACTGCTTTTGTCCGATTGCTACATAAAAGCAGCGGACATTCTGCCCTTTCTGGTTGATGATGGTATCAACGGCAATAGCTGTTTTACCAAGCTGGCGGTCGCCAATGATAAGTTCGCGTTGGCCGCGTCCAATTGGAATCATGGCATCAATAGCCTTAATTCCGGTTTGAAGAGGAGTATTTACACCCTTTCTGTACATGACGCCTTCAGCTTTTCTTTCCAGAGGCATCATTTTATCGGTGTTGATTGGGCCTTTGCCGTCAACAGGTTGTCCCAGCACATTAACCACGCGTCCTGCCAAAGCATCACCTGCGGGCACGGACATAATTCTTCCAGTGCTCTTTACGGTATCGCCCTCTTTGATCTGTTTTCCATGGTCAAACAGGATGCAACCTACGGTATCCTGGCCAAGATTAATGGCCATGCCGAATGTGCCGCCTGGGAACTCAACCATTTCACCCATCTTCACGTTATCAAGTCCGCTTACCTGGGCCACGCCGTCACCAATGGTGATCACCGTGCCTACACCAACTTTTTCAGGCTTGAAATCAAGATTTTCCAGCTGTTTTTCCAGATTCGCTGTAATCTCTTTAGCGTTAAATTGCATAGTTATTTTGTTAGTTTAATAATTGTTTTTTTAAAGTCTCCAGATAATTCTTTACTGAATAATCTGTAATAAATCCTTTCTGCAAAACCTGGGTCCCGGCAATCAGTGATGAGTCACTTTCAAATTCCACATGCACTTTCTTGTCATTCTTCTGGATAAGCCTTTCCACCAGCCTGGACTCTTCATCTCCGGAAAGTTTTCTGGCAGTCCTGATGGTGATTTGTTCAATCCCTTTCCCATGGAAATAATACCGGCTGTACACCGCATAAATCTTGGGAAGCAGCATTAATTTTCGCGACCTTACCAGCAGTATAATCAGATTCATTGTTATTGGTTGGACTTTCTCCCTGAAAGTCTCCTTGATTACCGTTTCCATCTGGTCTTTTTTAAGGTAAGACAGGCCTTTAAACACGGTCTTGAATTCGGGATCCTTAAAACATTCACTCAGCGACTTTAAATCATGTAAAAGCGCTTCATCAGCGTTAAGTTTTTTGGCAGTCCTGATAAGGGCTTCCGCATACCTGAAATGTGCATTGGTAGCAATCATGCCGAATAACTGTTAAGGCTGTCTTCAATTAATTTGGCGTCCCTGGATGGGTCGATTTTCTCTTTCAAAAGGCGTTCAGCGGCCATTACAATTGTAGTTACGGCTGAGGCTTTAAGTTCCTGCATGGCTTTTGCTTTTTCCGATTCAACCAAAGCGCTGCCAGACTTAATGATTTTATCAGCTTCAGTCTGGGCTTCATTGATAATACCAGACTTGACCTCTTCTCCGGATTTCCTGGCTTTTTCAATGATATCCTGGCTTTCAGTCTTGGCTTCCTTGATCATGTCAGTACGGATCTGGTTGCTTTCTTTAAGCATATTTTCAGCCTTTTCAGCGTTTTCAACCCCGTCCTTGATCCTTTTTTCACGTTTGTTGATGAGTTCAACCAGCGGCTTATAAAGAATGGCATTTAAAATGACAATCAAAAGGACAATATTTAATGCCTGGATAGCCACTGTTGTAGGCTGGATTTCCAGTCCGCCCTTAGCTTCGCCATGCTCGGCTTTTGTCTCGGCCACAGTTTCAGCTGCCGCTTCATTACCGGAAGCATACGCTACCTGAATTAATGAAAAATTGTTCATAATTATTTTATTTATCCCTGAAATAGATCTTCCAAAGCTGGCTTAAAAAACCAGCTTTGGGTCCAGATTAAATCAGGAACTATTTATTTAAGATCAAAATGGCAATAACGAATGAGAAGATACCAAGACCTTCAGCAAAAGCAGCGGCCAAAATCATGTTCAACTGGATTTTGGATGTAGCTTCAGGCTGGCGTGCAATAGATTCAACAGCCTTGGAACCAATGCGTCCGATAGCGAAAGCTGGCATAAATACTCCCATTGCGATTGCGATAGCTGCAGCAATTGTATTCATAGTAGTTGGGTTATAAAAAATTAAATAAAAATATAAATATATTTATTAGTGTGCGTAAGCTTCTTTGCCATGGGTCTGTTGATCATGGCTTTCTTCGGCGTGCTCTTCATGCCCCTCCTCGTGGGCTGAATTAAGAGACGTGAAAGTAAGGAACAGCATTGAGAAAACGAATGCCTGAATTAAACCGATAATAACTTCCAGCATCATAAATGGCAGCGGCAGCATCGGGCTGAATAACAGAAATGCTACAGTAAGCACTATTTCGCCACCAAAAATGTTTCCAAAAAGACGTAAAGCCAGTGCAGTAGGTCTTACCAGTTCAGAAATAATGTGCAGAAGACCAACAAAAAAGTCGATAACTCCCATCGGCCCGTTCTTTATTAAAGCCTTTACATTCACAAAATGTCCAATATAGCCAAACACGCCATGGGCTTTAAAGCCCTGGTATTCAAAATAGCAAAATGCAACAGCGGCCAGTGCGATCGTTGAGTTAAGGTCGCTTGTTGGAGCTCTAAGGAAGCCGGCTTCTTCCGCAACTATTCCCATCATTATTCCCAGCCAGTTAGAAAAGAGGATAATCAGGAAGAAGGTAATAAAAATCGGGAAATGCTTTTTTGATTCCTTGCCTCCAACCTGTTCCATGAAGTTATAAAGCCCGCCCAGCCCCCATTCAACCAGACTCTGGAAACCTTTTGGCAGATATTTCATGGTAAGCCGGAAAATCACGGCAAGCGTAATTAAAATAGCTGAAACTATCCACAGAGTAATCATCGTATTGGTCACTGGAACCCCCGGCATTATTTCAAAAACCGTTTTTGGCGCTAAGTGAACCTGTAATTCGGATACTCCCATTGCAAACATTCATTTAATAAAAAGTTAGACCTTAGCCTAACTTTGTGCGACAGCTATTCTAGGAACAAATTGCCAAAAGTCAATTTAAGGGGAATTGAATATATTGACAATAATGTTATAATAATATAGATACATTGCAAAATTTTTTACTTTTAATGAGCAGCGAAACAGTCACGTCATCTAGACGCTTTCCGGATGTTGATACAAGTACCCGCTACCTGGAAAGCAGAAGAGAAACCACCAACAATATTGATCAGTCGATTTTTGAACATGCGCATGCTTTAAGCCAAAATACCCAGAAAAGCATCAGGGGAATCATTGATGAACTGGTTGAAAGCAGTTTTAAAAAACACCGCACGCTTAAGGAGGATTTCATTAAGAGATTTCGCAGATTAAAAATCGCCGAAAAACTGATTAACACCTTTATTGAACAATTAAAGCTAAAGGAGCTTAAGCATACCAAAGCTTCTAAATTTGAAGCTGCCCTGCTCAAATCCGAAATCTGGAAATGTTTGAATGGCTACGCCCAGGATACCAACCGCACCATGGACAGGCTGGTAGAATCAAATAAGGCGGAATTGGCAGCAGGAGGGTATAATGTCAGGTTTTGGGATCTGTTCGACCCGGATATCAAAAAAGCTTGGGCTGAAGAAATTTATAAGGCAACAGCTCATCTTGCCGAAGAAAAATTTCAAAGCATGTTTAATTCCAACCCCCGTAATTTTATTTGCGATTACTTTTTTGCCCGCGCCATCAACACCGACCACCACGATGTAAACCGTCCTGAACTTATGGAACTTCTGCAATTCATAGATGGGCAGAAATTCCCACTGGAAGACCTTTATGAAATGCTTTATAACGCCATCGGCGGTATGAAGGAAGCCCAGGCCAATAACCCTGCTTCAATTATATTGGCGTACCGCTCGCGGGCTGGCCGGGTGATGGGAAGCGATCGTAGAAAAGAAGGAAAAAAGGGGGCAATAGCCCCTTCCAGGAAGGAGGCATTCTACCTGCAGCCCGGCTTTGGTTTTAATGACTTCTTCAACCATCACATCAAGCCGCTAATCAGGGAAATTAGAGAGAATAAATTGCCAGATCGCGCCAACCTTAGGTCAATTGACTTTACCGACACCTCCCCCGAAGGCATTTCGCAGACTATTTTCCCCGAAGAAGTTCCCGCGACACTGTCCAATAAAGTCAGCCTTATTGATGAATGTGAGGAAAATTACCAGGAAGAACTGCGCCGGTATTTTAATTATGAGGGATACCCCGGCAACCGTATCAGTGACGCCAGAATGGAAAAAGAACTGGGAAAGCATCTCGATCAGGTCAAAGAACAGATTGAATATACAATTTACAAAGGCTTAAGAAGAAGGTCTCCCGAAGATCCGATTCGTTCCGAATGCAGGTTCATGGATGAAATTCTGAATTGCAGAAAAGTTAAGGATCTCCTTCGCTGGATGGTGGATCCCCAGGATTTCATTAACAGGCATCCTGCCCATAAGAATACGAAGAAACGCATCATCAGCCACCAGTGCCGCGTAATGCTTTCTCTCCTGCTTTTTTATCGCAAAAATGTTTTTTCTGAAAAGTTTAAACACCTTGATAAGAACAGGGATGAACTTGAAAATCATTTATTGTCGGTTCTTTTGCCTATTGAAGATAAAGACAGACACAGGATGAGCAATCCCGAATTTCTTAAGGCAATGAAAGAAAAATATTCCACTAACGGTGAAATCGAGTTCCGCATCGGCGAGGAAATTGATCCGGCTAGCCATAAGGTAAAAACACAGTTGCTGCCCGATGGCAGAAAAGCCCCGGTTTATAAGGTGTTCCAGAACAGCGAGGCAATCATGGCCGAAGGTGATTCCTATGATTTTGAAGGCAAAAAATACAAACTTCACCCCGTAGAGAAAGAAAAATTCCAGTCCGTAAGAGTAGCCATTCCCGTCCGCAGGAACGGTAAAATCGAAAAGCACGACACTGTCATTTACGTTTATAGCGGGGATGGCAATCTTATCCACTGTAAAAACCCGATTGCCTATCTTTCCAGCCTTCTGCGCGGTAAAGAGCCTACAGATCTACTCCGATGGGCAATCGCCACCAGAAACGATGAAGATGCCGATGCGCTGAGAGATTTCCTTTACAACAGTTACGGTGATTTTGAAACAATTAAAGATGCAGTGGACAAGCGTTATTATCAGCGCAAACGTTCCAAAAAGGAAAGGACCGACGGTTCATCTATTTTAACCGGCAACAGGAAATTCCAGAGTTCAATGTACGCGACACTTGCCGAAGTTCCTTCTGAATACGATGAAAATGGCAATAATGTCACGGTTGCTGAAAAATCAATTGAAGGCGGTAATCAGATTACTTATAAGCATGTCGCCTTTGAGACGCAGATTTACAACATGGAATCCATCCTGATCTACTTCTTGAGCGATTATACCGTCAGCTCACATGACAACGTCTATACCCCTGAACGTGAATTTACCAACCTCTTCAAATACCTGTTCCCGCCTACGATTTATGGCAGCCACTACGCTGACCTGCATAACCAGGGATATGCCAACGGCCAAAAAATACCGGAATAAACCCTAAAACCGCTGCCAATAAGTCTATCTGTTTTGGGCAGGTCCCTGCTTCGGTTAGTCGCCGGGCCGGTTTTTACTAAAGGCTGCGCGTTTTTATTTCAGTGACCAGTTTCTTTTCAAAATCCTTAACAGCCATCACTTCCTGTTGTTTGGTCTTGTAGCTTCGGGCCGCCACTTGTTTCAACTCAACCTCTTTGTCGCCCACGACCAGCATATAAGGTATTTTTCGCATTTCTGCATTCCGGATTTTTTTACCAAGTGTTTCGTTGGTATCATCAACTTCAATGCGGATTCCTTTTTTAAACAGTTTTTTCTGGATTGATTCTGCGTATTTAAGGTGCTTATCCGAAACCGGCAGCATGATTGCCTGAACAGGAGCCAGCCATGCCGGAAAAGCTCCGCCAAAATGTTCCAGTAGGAAAGCTATAAATCTTTCATGGGTTCCCAGAGGAGCACGGTGGATTACGAAAACTTTCTGTTCCTTTCCTTCGGCATCAACATAGTGCAGTCCAAACCTGTCACCGGCGGCAAAGTCCAGCTGATTGGTTGAAATAGTATACTCGTTACCAAGAACATTCTTGATCTGGAAATCGATTTTAGGACCATAGAAAGCCGCTTCATCCATAGCTTCAATATAGGGAATGCCAGAAGCATCCATAGCCTCTTTCATCACTTTTTCACAGAAAGCCCAGTTATCCGGCTGCGCGATATATTTTTCCGTGTGAGTTGGATCCCAACGCGAAAAACGCATATAGAATTCCTTAATACCCATCATTTTGTAATATTTTTCGTGAAGTTTCATCACTTTCAGAAACTCTTTTTTGATCTGGTCTTTACGGCAATAAATATGGGCATCATTCATGGCCATACCACGCACACGCATCAAGCCGTTTAATTCTCCCGATTTTTCATAGCGGTAGCATTGCCCGTATTCCGCCAGACGCAGCGGAAGGTCACGATAACTATGCGGTTTGTTAAGATAAATCATATGGTGCATCGGGCAGTTCATCGGTTTCAGGTAATATTCCTCCTCATCAATCATCATTGGCGAATACATCGTGTCTTTGTAATAAGGAAGATGTCCAGAGCGATGGTACAAAACGCCCTTGGTGATGTGTGGAGTGGCAACGCGCACATAGCCATCCATTCGCTCTTCTTCTTTTGCTACTTTTTCCAGCTCCTCACGGACAATGGTGCCATTAGGAAGCCACACGGCCAAGCCCGGCCCGATATCATCAACCATGGTGTAAATCTCCATCTCTTTGCCCAGTTTGCGGTGATCGCGCTTCTTGGCTTCTTCCTGCTTCTGGATGTATTCAGCAAGTTCCTGTTTGGTTTTAAAACAGTAACCGTAAATTCTCTGCAGCATTGGATTTTTTTCCGAGCCCTTCCAGTAGGCGCCGGCTATTTTTATCAGTTTGAAAGCACCGGTTTTCTGCGTATTTTCGGCATGTCCGCCGCGGCACATATCAACAAATTTAATGTCATTTGTCCCTGGCAGCTTATTTACATAAAAACTCAGGACAGTTTCTCCGGCAGCTTTAAGATCAGCCGCAAGCTCTTCCTTGTATTTCTGCCCCATCTTTCCGTATGCCTCAATAACTTCATCTACCGGCTTTTCCTCACGCTCAAAAGTTTGTCTCTGATTGGCAATTCTAATCATTTTTTCCTGGAGTATATCCAGGTCTTCAGGAATCAATGTGCGCGGCAGTTCAAAATCATAATAAAAGCCGTTATCGATAGTCGGGCCGATTCCCAGTTTTGCATCCGGAAACATTTCCAGAACGGCTTGAGCCAGCATATGCGCGCAGGAATGGCGCATGTGGTCCAGTTCGCTGTCTTCCTGAGGTAATACAGATGATCTTTCTTCGTTTGGCATGTGATTTTTATGAAAATAAAGCAGACCAAGTTTAACTTTAGTTCGCCTTAAATTCAACTCCCGATACTTCCAGCTTTTTGTTGGCCGGTTCCCGAAGCTACTCCGACTCAATCGTTTCAATGATAGCATTTCGAAACTCATGCTGGAGGGGAGCATAGATTGACTGGTCGCTGACAGATTCAGCAATCTGCTTATGTTTTTTTTCGGTGAGTCCCAGACGTTTACGCTTGTCTTCACTGATCCCCGTAATGAACGCTCTTTCCAGCCCTTTTAATTGCCACAGGTTTAAATCAGCTGCTGCTATGGTGCCATCAACCAGCCACCCCTTTGGTAGCTTATTGATCTCTTTCATTGGTTCATAATAGCGGCGGAAAACACTTAATTCATCTCGGAATTTGGGAAGGTTGAAGGTGGGATCAATCATTTTATCAAACTGCTCATTGGAAATAACGGGTTGAACGTTGTTGATATCAATTAAATAGACACTCCTTTCATCAACAACTTCCAGCAGGTCTTCATCCAGAAGCCCTACTGCCGAAAAAGGCTTAAGCCTCTTCTCCGGATCAGGAAGCACACCTGTTACCCTTTGGCCAAGCACCACATTGTTAGCCCCTCCAATATCAGGAATCAGGTGTTTGTATTTCACCAGTTTGCGTACCGCTTTGATAAACTTAACGATCCGCGCATACTCCGCCAGATTGATTTCGTCCAAATGAAGCTTGCTTAGGTGTGATGCTATTTTGATTCTTTTCTGTTTGGCGTAATAGCGGAATGTCCCTTCAAGATCCAGTCCCGGGAAAGGCGTAGTAGTGGGTATAAAACCACCAAGATAAACTGTCATCAGTTCAAAATCCCTTAGTTCCCGGTGCGTAATATTTGAGCGGCTGTGGCTGGCCATGTCCACCACATTTTCCGAAGCCCCTGTTTCTTCCACCAGTTTCTTCTCGCTTTTTAAAGGTACCCGCAGTACCCATCCGGCATCCAGCATCGGAAAAACCATCATTCTGTTCCCGACACCCAGCCTGTTAACGTTCACATCCATTTCATCAATCATATTCCTGGGGAACATCCTCTGGGGAGCTTGGTTGGGAAGTTTAGCCAGTAATTCGGCGTGTGGATCCTGGGTTTCCATTTGAAATATAACAGTTATTCTTGTGCATTTGGCGGCAAATATATATACAATGTACTGCGGAAATCAAGAATAAAAAGCGAAAATGTACTTGCAACATCTCCATCTGGAAAACTTCCGTAACCACCAGCAGCTGGAACTGGATTTTCATGCCGACCAGCGCATCAATTACCTGATCGGACAAAACGCTCTGGGCAAAACCAACCTGTTGGAAAGCGTTTATCTGTTGGCCCTCACCAAATCTTTTCGTGGGCAGAAATCTGCGGAACTGATTAATTGGCAAAGTGAATATGCCCGCGTGAAGGCTGATTTTGGCTATGATGAATCCGAAAAGATGGAAACAGCAGGGCAGTTAAGGCTGGAAATATTTCTGGGTAAGCCGCCGCACCCCTTAAAAGTCCTAAAAAAAAATGAGGTGAAAACTGGCACCGAAAACTTTCTGGGTAACCTGAAAGTGGTTTTTTTTCATCCCGAAGATCTAAATGTTTTATATCTGGGGCCAGATCTGCGCCGCCGTTACCTTGATGTCTTAATCATCCAGGAAAAACCATCCTACTACCGTGCCCTCCAGTCCTATAAAAAGACGCTGGAACAGCGCAACGCGCTTTTACGCAGCATCCGTGAAGGGTCCGCCAGTGCGGACGCCCTTGACGTTTGGGACGGCCAGCTTGCCGATTTTGGGAATATTCTCATCAGGGACAGACTGGAAGCAGTCAGCTTTCTTAAAGAAAAACTTCAGCCGGCTTACCATCAAATCTCCCAGGGAAATGAAAAGATAGAGATATCATATAAAATGTCCTGGGCGGGAGCAGACAGACCTCTAAGTGGACAACTATCGCCAGACAGAGGCCTTTTAAATGAAACTGATTTCCTGGCCGCTTTAGCTGCCAACCGTAGACGTGATATCGAGGCAGGCGTAACGACCATTGGCCCTCACCGCGACGACCTGGTAATAAGCCTTAATGAAAGGCCACTTCATGAACACGCTTCACGCGGAGAATACCGGTCAATCATTTTGGCGCTTAAAATACTGGAAATGGATTATCACCACCGCATCTCCGGAATTCGCCCGCTAGTACTTCTGGATGATGTCTTTTCCGAACTGGATGATCCGCGCCGTTCCATGCTGGTAAGCGCCATTCAGGATCATCAGGTACTTATAACTTCAACCAAGATTGGTGAACATTTTATTGAAAGGACGCACCGGAGCCTTAAAGAATACGCAGCCACTCCCAACATCATCAAAATAGGAGCCCAGCCGGCTTTAACTTAAAACCCTGACTTCATTAGTGAAAATGTAATTGGACTCCGCAAAACATTTTCTGAACAGATCCACGTCAGCCTGCGGTAATTTTGATATTTCCAGTAACAGTTTTTCCTTCATTTTATTGCTGAAACGCCGGTATTGGGAAAGAATAAATTCTATCTCCGGCTTCGCATAATCCAGATGTGTATCTTTTAAAAGACTTAACCATTCCCTTAACAGTGAAACCATATAATTCCTATATCCCATCTGGATAAGCACCAATGTCGCGTATATATGGAAATGCCTGTTGGAAGAGCTAAACTGTTTCATCACATATTTTAGCTCCCAACTCGCCCCAATCATTCTGATAATATACAGCGAACATTCAGTTGCCTCGTCACTTGTATCATCCATAAGCATAGCAATTCGGGGAATCAGGACAATTCTCTTTTCTTCAAATTGCCAGAGGGCCGCAATGGCTCCGGCTACAACGTGCAGATTTGGCGATTTCATCATCGGCTCTACATAAATCGATATTGCACGGTCATTAAAGCTTTTTAAAGTTTCAATAGCATTAATCTGGATTTGGTAGTCTTCACTCTTAAGACTCTCTTCCAGAAATCCAATAACATCATTCAGGTCAAAATACTTGAGGGATGATATAACTTCTGATTTAACATATTGGGGAACATCCGAAATAAATATTTTCTTATAGGTTTTAAGCAATAGATGTGCTGTAACCGGATATTTCTTCATGTTCCGGTTTTTTTTCATTATCATTTTAATCGCCCGGAGCGCCGCAAATTTTTCCTTTATATCATTCCCATCAAGAACTTTAATCATATCCACAATTGACCTGTAATTGCCGATAACAGCCAGACTGTAAATTGTTTTAAAACGTGATTCACTGTCTATGTCCCGGGAATCCATCAGCCTGCGCAGAAACAGCTCTCCGCTTTCCTTGTAATTTTTTTCAGCCAGCAGATCAATAGCCTGATGTCTAAGGAAAATATCATGGTTAAAAAGACTTTTTTTCAGTTCCTGAAAATATGCCCGTTTCATCTTTATCAATACAAAAAGCATAATCAGTATTAGCACTGCTATGACCAGCGTGTTTATACTCTTTTCAAACTCAAGATGGCTTGAATAGGCCATTAGGGATAGTGAAATCAGCAGGCCGCTTAAAGAAGTTACAACCCCTCTGATCGTAAAATACACTCCCTCGTGGATATCCTTTGGCGTCAGTGAAAATATCTGCGAAGCCGCAACCGGGACGTAAGAATAAAAAGGAATGGCAAAAGCCAGGTAATATATCAGTACGTTCATTGGTGAAAATCCGAGTATGGCTGCAATGATAAGTACCGTAAGTGATATTACAGGAAAACTTATCAGCATGTTGCTTACACCAAACCGGAACAGCAGTTTTTTGGTAAGAAAAAGTCCCGCAAAAAAATTGGCTGCGCTGCTTAACATATACATTAAGCCTATCATCTGCGTCAGCTCATCTTTATTAAAGGATGCGGCAAAATTGGTTTTTACCTTAAATTCTGTCAGCAGTTGTACCGCAACATTAAGAATGTAAAAAAAGGCCAACAACCTTAACAGATTGGATTTTGTAAAAACATATTTAATGCCTTTGAGTATATTCCCGGCAGTCTGTTTTTTCTGTGGGTGGGGGATAGTAGTTTCGGCATTTACATCTTTTTTAAAGATTTTTATTATCAGCCCCATCACTATGATAATAATGACAGTCAGGGCAATTACGACCTTGTTCATGCCAAAGTTATCAATTTGTTCCTGTACCCTCGGTACCAGATATGATCCGGTGATAATACCCAGGCTTATAAAGCTGCTGACCATCGGTAAATAGCTTTTGGCTTCCAGTGGGGTAATAAATGAGTTTACAACGTTGAAAAGGGAAATATCAAAAAAGGTCAAAAGGAAATTCGCAAGAAGCAGAAGCAGGACAATATCAACATCCACATTAAGGTTGAGTACGGAAAAAATTGTTACCAGTACCAGCAGCAGAAACAGCATTGCCATAAACCTTTTCGGCGCAGATATCCTGTTCCCAAGAAAAGTGTTTAACAGTGCGAAAATAATAGTAAAAAGGGCTGCGCCAACCATGATATATGGCAGGTAGTCAGCTCCAATTTTGCTTAAAAAACGGCTGGATGCGTAGATGTTTAAAGACATCCCCAAAGCGTAGCTTAGATACGCAAGCAGACAAATCAGCCCTCTTTTTAATATTTTTTCTGCGAATTTCATTCTTTTGTTTGTGTTTTTGTATGTATATTTTAACACTTTTATCAAAACTTCTCAATACACCCTTCCAAATTTAGTATATTTATGTTATAATACTATGAATTAAATTTTAAAAAAGATTAATGGTATCTCTCCAAAGCCTAGTTTTTATTAAAATCCTTGTAGCAACAGCTCTTGCCCTGGTTCCTGCCTGCGTTTGGGGCTACATCTTCTATAAAAAACAGCATGGCCAGAAAAGCATGGTGTTACGCACTTTTATTATGGGAGCGCTCTTTGTTGTCCCTCTGCTTATCTATAAATATTTGTGGCAGTATTTCCCATGGCTTAACGCTTTCAAATACACTGATCAGTTTAAAAATGACCTGATTGGTTTTCAATCTTTGGGATTCATCCCTTTAGATGTGATTGCAACTTTTATGATAGTCGGAGTGATTGAGGAAGTTACCAAACTATGGGCAGTCAAAGTCACGGATCATCAAACCATTCATTCCATAGATGACGCCATTGAGATGAGCATTATGGCCGCTTTGGGCTTTTCCTTCGCGGAAAATATGCTTTATTTTTATAACATCATCACTGGCCGCGGCTTTGAAGGGCTGCTTTATCCGTTCATCTTCCGGTCATTGTTTTCTACCTTTGCCCACGTCATGTTCTCGGGCATGTTAGGTTATTACTATGGTGTAGCTATTTTTGCTTCCGATCTGATGAAAGAAAAACATAACGCCAAAAGACTTACCGTAACCAGATTTTTCGCCCGCCTGTTCCATCTGAAAAAATCAACTCTCTTTCACGAAGAAAAACTTACACAGGGCTTGTTGCTGGCAATTGTGGCCCACGCTGTTTTTAATATCTTTTTGGAAATGAACTGGACCTTTTTACTGGTACCTTACCTGACCGGCGGCTACATTTACCTTACTCACCTGCTTGAAAAAAAGGAAGCGCATAAGATTTATGCGCACCTAAACGTAAGCAGAAATGATTTTAATCCGAATAATTCCGGAGCATCTCAGGCAAGAATATTACAATAATCTTTTTAACTGGCTTCCTTATGGCAAGTTAGGTACAATCAAAGTGCCTATAACCCCATTTTATGCCTAAACATAAAATTGCCGTATCAGGAGACAAAGGGTCATTTTCCGAAGAGGCAGGTCTTTTTTATGCAAAGGAAAACGATCTTCCGGGTGAACTTGTCTATGCAACCGATATTAATGGCGTTCTGGTTGCCCTAAATGCGCGTGAAGCCGATCTGGGCATTTTCCCGGTCGCCAATTCCCGCGGCGGAATCATTGAACACGCCTATGAAGCCATGGGAAAGCATAATTTTAAATATCTTGAACAGTTTAAAATGGACGTGGAACAGTGTTTAATGTCGCGCCCGGAAAAGAGCGAGAAGGATATCAAAAAAATATCCAGTCATCCGGAAGCCATTTCCCATTGTGAAAATTACCTGCGGAAACAGTACCCCAACGTCCGTCTGATTTACTGGGATGATACTGCCAAGGCCGCCAAAGACCTTGCTGAAGGCGTACTTTCCGAAGACACCGCCGTTATTGCTCCTGCAGTCTGCGCTGATCAGTATGGTCTTAAACTCCTTGCTAAAGGAATTCAGGATCAAAATCCCAACTTCCTTAATTTTATCGTGGTACAGAGGATTTGAACGTCCTTAACCCGCCTGCTAATTATTTGGCCATAATAAGCCAAAAGATTTCATAGCCTCTTTACAGAATAGAAAAAGAGTGATAACCTCTCACACACTCTTTATTAGGTCTACTAAAAGACAAATTTATTTGCTATGTCGATTGATAAAATCATTGTTAAAGGAGCCAAGATTCACAATCTTAAAAACGTCAGCGTAGAAATTCCGCGCGATAAGCTGACAGTTATAACCGGACTTTCCGGATCGGGAAAGTCCTCGCTTGCTTTTGATACCATTTATGCTGAAGGCCAGCGGCGTTATGTGGAAAGCCTTTCCACTTATGCCCGCCAGTTTTTGCAGCTTATGGAAAAACCGGATGTGGATTCAATTGACGGCCTTTCACCGGCCATTTCCATTGACCAGAAAACCGCCAGCCGCAATCCCCGGTCTACCGTTGGCACAGTCACCGAAATTTATGACTTTTTAAGGCTACTTTTCTCTAAAGTTGGCCACCCCCACTGTCCACAGTGTGGCAAGCCGATTCAAAAGCAATCATCAAGCCAGATTGTAGATATCGTAGCCGAAATGGAGGAGGGGAAAAAGATCCTGCTTTTGGCTCCCGTAATTAAAGATCGCAAGGGGACCCATATCAAAGTTTTCGAAAAGATTAAAAAAGACGGTTTTGTACGTGTCCGCGTTGATGGGGAAGTAATCAGCGTACTTGATGTTCCCCAGTTGGATGAAAATAAAAAGCATTCCATCGAAATCGTGGTTGACCGTCTGGTCGTCAAAAATTTCAAAAAGATCAAAAAAAAGCTCTCCTCCGGCGATGAAATCGAAATGCCTAATCCTGACCGCAGCCGTCTGGCCGATTCCATCGAAACAGCTTTAAAACACGGCGACGGACTTTTGGTTATCCAGGATAATGATACAGGGAAGGATATGATCTACAGCGAAAAATTTGCCTGTCCAACCTGCGGAATCAGCATAGCCGAAATATCACCGCGCAGTTTTTCTTTTAATAACCCTCATGGCGCCTGTCCGGAATGCCATGGCCTTGGGACCAAACTGATTATCGACCCCAAACTGATTATCCCGAATGAGGAACTGACGCTTGCTGAAGGCGCTATTATGCCCTGGTCAGCAACCACGTCGCACCTTACCTGGTACAACCGTATTCTTTCTGCCGTTGCCAAAAAGCATGGGTTTTCCATGCATGCGCCCGTTCGTGAATTAAGCAAGGAAGCCATGCAGATGGTACTTTACGGCACCGGTAACGACAACAAATATACAGTTTCCATTGGTTATCGAAACGAAGATTCGCCTTTTTCAGGTGAATATAACACAACCTTTGAAGGCGTTATTCCAAACCTGGAACGCCGTTACCTGGAAACCGATTCTGATTACATCCGCAAAAAAATCGAAAAATACATGCAGGTACTGGAATGTCAGAAATGCCACGGGAATCGCCTTCGCGAGGAAGTTTTAGCCGTTAAAATAGACCGTAAATCGATTATTGATGTTACAAAACTTTCGGTTAAACAGGCTATGTCCTTCTTTAATCAGCTGAAACTTACCCCCATGGAGGCGCAGATCGCTAACCTGATTCTTAAGGAGATCAGTAACCGCCTGCAATTTATGGATGATGTTGGCCTTAACTACCTTACGCTGGATCGCGCGGCCAATACCCTTTCCGGCGGGGAAGCCCAGCGTATCCGTTTGGCTACCCAGATCGGCTCCCGTCTTTCCGGAGTGGTTTACGTCCTGGATGAACCTTCTATCGGCCTGCACCAGAATGATAACGCTAAACTAATCAAAACGCTGCATCACCTGCGTGATCTTGGTAATACCGTTATCGTTGTTGAACACGACATTGATACCATGCTGGCCTCGGACCACATTCTTGATGTAGGGCCGGGCGCAGGAAAAGAGGGCGGAAAAGTGATTGCCGAAGGCACCCCCAAGGAAATCATGAATCACCCCAATTCCATAACCGGCAATTATCTTAGTGGTAAGAAGGAGATTCCCGTACCTAAAAAACGCCGCAAAGGTAACGGCAAATTTATCAAAATCGTCAACGCCAGCGAGCATAATCTGAAAGATGTTTCCGTAACCCTGCCTCTAGGCACCTTTATCGGTATTTCAGGGGTATCCGGCTCTGGTAAATCCACCCTTATTAATGACATTCTGGTTAAAAAGGTTGAAATGGAAGTAAACGGCAGCAAGCACCAGGTTGGCAAGCATGAAAGAATCGACGGAATTGAGCACATTGATAAAATTATCAATATTGATCAGTCGCCAATTGGACGCACACCCCGTTCCAATCCCGCCACCTATACAGGCGTTTTTACCGATATCCGCGAGCTTTTTGCCACAACTCCCGAAGCCAAATTGCGCGGTTATAAATCAGGGCGTTTCAGTTTTAATGTTAAGGGGGGCCGCTGCGAAGCTTGTGCGGGTGATGGCATCAAAAAAATTGAAATGCACTTCCTGCCGGACGTTTATGTCCCCTGTGAGGTTTGTAAGGGAAAACGCTATAACTCGGAAGCCCTGGAAATAACCTACCGCGGGCGAAATATCGCTGAAGTGCTTGATATGACCATCGCCGAAGCCCTGGAGTTCTTTAATGCCATTCCCAACATCAAGACCAAGCTGGAAA
>Ga0302253_1001056_pt1 | contig 18331 bp, 16 predicted proteins | sample AAG_RA_Trp_MG_FD_193537 | JGI IMG/M metagenome (GOLD analysis project Ga0302253, IMG submission 193537) | Enriched activated sludge microbial communities from anaerobic digester in WTTP, New Holstein, Wisconsin, United States - AAG_RA_Trp | ecosystem: Engineered > Bioreactor > Anaerobic >...
GCCGATTTCCCATGAGTCGGATAGTCCGTTATCCGTTTTGCTCGAACAGGGCGTCGATAAACTCTTCGCTCTTGAATCTCCTGAGATCCTCGATTCCTTCCCCGACCCCGATATAACGGATGGGGAGATGGAGCTCGTGGGCAATGCGAATGATGACGCCTCCCTTGGATGTGCCGTCCAGTTTCGTTAAAACCAGGCCCGTCACGCCGATTTCTTCCGTGAACATTTTCGCCTGGGTCACGGCGTTTTGTCCCGTCGTCGCGTCAAGCACCAGAAGCACCTCGTGGGGCGCTCCCGGCAGTTCCCTGGCCAGAATCCGCTTCATCTTCTTCAATTCTTCCATCAGGTTGACCTTGGTATGCAGTCTGCCCGCCGTGTCGATGATGACCACATCGGCTTTCCCTGCCTGGGCGGCGTGAACGGCGTCATAGACCACCGCCGACGGATCGGAATCCATTTTCTGCTTGATGAGGGGGACATTCGCCCGCTTGCTCCATACCTCCAGCTGCTCGATCGCCGCCGCACGAAAGGTATCCGCCGCGGCCAGCATGACCGGCATTCCCTTGTCCTGAAAGCGCATGGCGAGCTTGCCGATCGTCGTCGTTTTTCCCGTTCCGTTGACGCCGACCACCATGATGACGAAGAGCTCGTTCCTGGGAATTAAAAGAGGGGCTTCGCTGCGCTTGAGAATATCGGCCATCGTGTCCCGCAGCACCTTGCGCAGGAGATCGGCCTTGTCGAGATCCTTCCGCCTGACTTCCTCCTTCATCCGTTCGATCAACTCATAGGTGAAGGACGGGCCGACATCCGCCGCAATCAGAACTTCCTCCAGTTCCTCAAAAAGTTCGGGGCTGATTTTTCTTTCGCCCAGAATGACCTCGTCCACATTCTGGAGCAGAAACTTCCGCGTCTTGGACAGGCCGTCTTTTAATCGATCAAAAAATCCTTTGTTATCACCATTGCCGAAAAAACCCATGTCCGCTCCTTTAGATGATTTAACGGCGAATTTATAATCACGTTTGGGGCATGTTGTAAAGGGTGGAATCAAACCTCAGTTGAGGCTGACGGAGATGAGACTGGAAATGCCCTTCTTCTGCATTGTTACGCCGAACAGACTGTCCGCCACTTCCATGGTCCGCTTGTTATGCGTCACCATCATCACCTGGGAACGCAGGGCGACATCCTTGATCAACCGGTTGAAAAGGGAGACGTTGGCGTCATCGAGGGCGGCGTCCACCTCGTCGAGAATGAGAAAAGGCGTCGGGCGGTAGAGAAGGAGGGAAAAGATGAGGGCGATCGCTGCGAGCGTCTTTTCGCCACCCGACAGGAGGCTGATGCTCTGGGCCTTCTTTCCCGGAATCTGGATGTCGATGTCCACGCCGGTTTCCAGGAGGTCCTTACCGTCGGTTAAGGTCAGTTCACCCCGCCCACCCGGAAAGATTTGGGCGAAAACGACCCGGAAACACTCGCTGACAGCATTGAAGGTTTCCGCAAAGCGATGTCTCGATATTTGGTTGATTCTCGCAATGGTTTTCTGGAGACTCTCCAGGGACGTGACCAGGTCCGCCGACTGACCGGAGAGGAACTCGTAACGTTCCTTGATTTCCTCGTACTCCGTCAGGGCCAGGAGATTGACTTCTCCGAAGGCATCGAGAATCTCCCGGTCTTTTTTGAGTTTGCCCGCAAGACCTTCCACGTCCGAGGAAGCCAGAGGCCGGAACGATTCCCGGTACTCATCCAGATCGATCTGGTATTTTTCTTCCACACCCTTCCGCAAATGTTCACGCTTCAGGTGGATCTCCTGCAGTTCGAGTTCCAGGTCCCGAATGCTATTTTCCGTCTCTCCCAATTGCCTTTTAATTTTCACCGCTTCAGCCTCAGCCATACGCAGGCGATTCTCCTGTTCCCTTAAGGATTCCTGCCTGGTATGGAGTGCTTTTTCAAGACTCTCCAGGTCATGATAAAGCGCCTTGACAGCCTCTTCTTCTTCACCGATTCCGGTCTCCGTCCGGAGGAGTTCGCCCTGCGCGTTTTCGATTTCCCTTTGCCTGTTTTCCATTTCCGCGGCCAGGGTTTGGCTGTCCCGCTCCATTCTGGCAAGGGTGCGGGCATTCCCCTCCTGCTTTTCCTGCAGCGAGGCCAGCTCGACACGGTCTTTCGTCAGGCCTTCCTCCTGGGCCTCAAGCTGCTTTTTAATATCGTCCCAGCTCGCCTGAAGAACATTCATCTCCTCCTTCAGGAGGCCTTCCTTCTGTTCCTGCTCGCAGAGTCGCAGTTGGACATCCCTCGTCTCCTTTTCGCCCCGGGCCCCTTCCTCCGTACATTGTTCGATGTTGAAACGAACCGCCCGGATGCGCTGTTCAATACGATCGCGGTCGGCGCAGAAGCGCTCAATGTCCTTGTTTCTTCCCTGGATCAGGATCGCCGTTTTGTGAATCTCCGCCCGAAGCGATTCGAGCTCCTCTTCCCATTCTAGAACGGCACGCTGGAGCTGCTTTTTCATTTCCTTCTCTTCAGACAGGCGGCACGACAATCCCGACACTTCGCCCTCCAGCTCGGACATTTCCCTTTTGTTCCGGAGAAGGCTCATCTCTTCGTCCCGTTCTCCCCTGCCGCCGGTCAGCACTCCCTGGGGATGGATGATGTCGCCTTCGGGGGTGACAAAGGTTCCCTTGAATCCGTTTTTCCGCCATAACTGAACGCCGTGGGAAAGATCGGGAATCATGAGGACGTCACCGAGCAGGAATTCGGCAATGCCCTTGAATTCTTCCTGCACTTCAACCTTGTCGATCAGCCGGACGGCATGCTTCAGGTGATCGGCCTCGGGAAAACCGTTGCCGTGATGGCGAAGTTCCATGGGAACAAAGCTCCCCCGCCCCAGGCTGGCGTCCTTCAGGTACTCGATGGCCTTCATCCCGTCTTCCTGGCTTTTCACGACCACGTACTGAAGTTTTTCCCCCAGGACCGCCTCGACGGCCGTTTCATAATCCTGCGGCACGTCGATGTGATCGGCAATCAGGCCGATAAAATGATCATGCTTGAGCAAGCCGTTCTGTTTTGGTTCGTTTCTGCCGGTCATGAGGGTCTTCACGGCCGGGTTGCACCAGGCGTAACCGCTCTGAAATTCCTGCAAGGAACCCAGACGGGCCGATTTCCGGCTCACCGCTTCCGTCAGTTCCGATATGGTTTCGCCGGCTTCCCGCAACGCTTCCTTGTTTCTTTCCAGCTCCTCCATGGCCCGGCTCTTTCTTCCGGAAAGTTCTTCCTGGCGGGCTTCTTCTTCTCCGGCTGCGCCATCGAGCTTCTCCAGGGTCGCGCTTAGTTCGGCCAGCCGCTTCTGCTGTTCTTCCAGTTCTCTTTTTTCCCTGGCCTCGCGGCGCCGGATATCCTCGATCCCCCGGTCAAGGTTGAGAATGAGGTTTTTCAGCTTGCCGATTTCCGTCATGGTTTCATAGTATTGCCGTTTTTTCGCCTCCAGGGTCTCCTGCATCGCCCGATTCGCGCTTTTTGCCTCTTCCGTCTGTTTCTGCTGCATCGCGAGACGGCTTTCGACCCCGGAAATCAGTTTCTTTCCGTCGGCCAGATGACTTTCGAGGAGGGTCCTGTCGGAAGCTGCCTCCCGGATCCTCATTTTCAGATTCTCCAGATCGATCAGGCCCTTTTCCTTTCTTTTATGCAGGTCGATCACCTTACCCCGGAGAAAAGTAATGCCTTGTTCCTTGACATCGACGGCGTTTTTAATCCGGTAATAATCTTCCTGTGTCTTTGACAGGAGATCCGCCATTTCACTGATCGTCAGGCGTATGGATTCCAGGTCGGACTGAGACCCCGCAAGATTTGTCCGTATCGATTCTTCCTGATTTCCCAATGCTTCCCGAACCTGCTTTTTTTCATCATGAATCGCCGCCAGATCGGAATCACTCTGCAGCGTCAGGAGGATCTCCCTTTCCCTGATATCCTTTTTGAGGTTTTTGTACTGTTCCGCTTTTTTGGCCTGGCGTGATACGGCATTGAGCTGCGCCTTCACTTCCCGGATAATATCCTGTATCCGCTGCAGATTCTGTTCCGTCGTTTCCATTTTTCGGAGAGCGGATTCTTTACGGCTTTTGTACTTGGAAATACCCGCCGCCTCCTCGATGAACTGACGCCTTTCTTCGGGCTTTGCCTCGACGAGATGGGAAACGCTGTTCTGTTCTATGATGGAGTAGGTCCGGGTCCCGACACCGGTTCCCATGAAGAATTCCTTGATGTCGAGCAGACGGCAAGGAGCGCCGTTCATGGCATATTCGCTTTCCCCGTCCCGATGAACTTTTCTGGAAATCATGAGTTCGGCCATGCCGGCATAGACACCCGGGAAAGGCTGGTCGGATGCCTCCATGAGCATGGAAACTTCGGCAAATCCGACCGGCTGGGACTCGGCGGACCCGTTGAAGATGACATCATCCATGGATTTCCCGCGCAGGGCCTTTATCCTCTGTTCCCCCAGAACCCAGCGGATGGCGTCGATGACGTTGCTCTTACCGCAGCCGTTGGGTCCCACGATGGCCGTAACGCCTTCCGAAAAATTCAGGACGACTTTATCCCGGAATGATTTGAATCCGGTAATTTCAACCCGTTTTAATCTCATAGATATACCCGACCCCAATCTTAACGCTTGCGGAATTTAACAGAATAATGTTTTGATGTAAAGGGAAAAATACTATGGAATGTATTCGTAATTACAGGGCAGTACAATATGTTGTGTTTAGTCCCTATTGTTCTTCTGTAAAAGCAGCGCCACTTACGTTGAGGTAAGAGATTTAATGGGCACCTGGACAGTTGTTCATATTTCTTCAGGTCTTATCCATGCCAATATCGTCCGGGGACGGCTCGAGAGTGAAGGCATCGCGACGCGCCTGTCCTATGAAGCGGCAGGAGAAATCTACGCGATTACCGTTGACGGCCTGGGAGAAGTCAGAATTCTGGTCCCGGATGAAGATGCGGACCGGGCAAGGGAAATTCTCACGCAATCCTTCCGCGAAGAGGACCTCGACTGGGAAGGGAAATCTGATGGCTGAAAATGCCCTTCACGAGCCCAACAGGCCGGCAAGAGGCGTCCGGCACCGTGGACAGGCACCGTCCTGAACAAAATAACCGCGGATCAGATAACCGAACCGGTCGATCAGCAACTGCCCGCACTGGTGGCAGGAGGTTTTCTCTCCCGAGTCGCCGGGCACATTTCCACTGTAAACGTAATGCAGGCCCGCCTCCCTGCCGATTTCCACGGCACTGTGGATGGTTGAAACCGGCGTCGCATCGATGTCCTGAAGCTCATAGCAGGGATGAAAACGGCTGATATGCCAGGGGGTTTCCGGTCCCAGGGAGCGAATAAACCCGGCCAACTGCCTTAATTCGGATGGATCATCATTAAGCGTCGGAATGATCAGGGTGGTAATTTCCACCCAGACGCCCCTTTCTTTCAATCTTCTCAGGGTATTCAGCACCGGTTTGAGAGACGCACCGCACTGCTTCTTATAAAACTCTTCGGAGAAGGCCTTGAGATCGACGTTGATCGCATCCAGGAAGGGCGCTGCGAGATCCACGGCCTCTTCCGACATATAACCGTTGGAAACAAACACATTGCGGATGTTTTTTTCATGGGCCAGGCGGCAGCAGTCGTAGGCGAATTCAAAATAAATGGTCGGCTCCGTATAGGTATAGGCAATGGACCGGCAACCTGTTGCCATCGCATGGTCCACGACTTCCTCCGGTGTGGTATCCCGGCCGACGATCAGTTTCCTGCGGGTCGGCGCCTGAGATATTTCGTAATTCTGGCAGAACACACAGCGGAAGTTGCAGCCGGGGGTGGCGATAGAGTAGGATTTGGAACCGGGCAGGACGTGGAAAAGAGGTTTCTTTTCAATGGGATCGACATTTCCGGCGATCAATTTGCCGTAAACGAGACTGTATAAAGTCCCGTCCCGATTTTCTCTCACGCCGCAAACACCCCGGGCGTCGGGTTTGATCCGGCAGCGATGGGCACAGAGCCCGCATCGGACCCCGTTGTCCTCCAGTTTTTCATACAAAAGCGCTTCCCGCGGCATGACGACGCTCTCCTTTTCAGGCCGTACAGGATGGATAACCCTCTTGCATCCCATTACATGACGCAATGCCTCGCCGGTCCGGGATGGCCCTTATCCCCCAATCGACGTCATTTCCTTCAGGCATTTCTTCATGTGCCGTTCTTCAAGGTTCATCTGATGGCCCACGGGCTTCTTCGCAACGGCCGATCTAAGCAGCGACTCCAGATGCTCATTCGTGCAACCCGCCCGTATGGGGGTTCGTAAGTCAATTTCATCGTCGAGAAGCAGGCACGCCCGCAGATGACCATCTGCGGTCAGCCTGAGGCGATTGCACGATTCACAGAAATGATGGCTCAAAGGGCTGATGAAACCGATTTTCCCTGCACCGCCCTTGATTTGATACATATCTGCCGGTCCGTCGCTTTTTTTACGGTTTCCTTCCAATGCTTCCAGTTCGTAATGACGCCCGATTTCTTCCTTGATGAGATCGTTCGAAAGGAATTTCCCGAGATTTTCCATGCCGGCAAATCCCAGGGGCATCAGTTCGATAAACCTGATCTGATAGGGCTTATCCAGGGTCAATTCGGCGAACTTCAGGACTTCGTCGTCATTGAATCCCTTAATGGCTACAATATTGATTTTGATTGGTGAAAAACCCGTCTCGTAGACTTTCTGAATTCCCTTCTGAACAGCATGGACATCTCCACCCCGCGTGATGCGATGGTACTTCTCCGGATCCAGGGAATCAAGGCTGATATTGATCCGTCGTGCTCCTGCCGTGAAAAGACGTTCCGCGGCATCTTCCAGAAGAACGCCGTTTGTGGTGAGACTGATATCTTCAATTCCTTCGATCAAATTCAACGTGGCGATAAAGTCGATCACACCCCTTCTTACCAGAGGTTCACCGCCTGTAATTCTGACTTTCTTGATCCCCATTTTAACGGCGATCATAACCACTCGCAGGATTTCCTCGTAACGGAGAATATCGTCATGACCGATCAGCGAAAACCCCTCTTTCGGAACGCAATACCGGCACCTCAGGTTGCATCGGTCCGTCACGGATATTCGTAAATAGTTTATGTCTCGATTGTACTGGTCAATCATCATTTTCCTCATAGATGCCATATAACATGCTTAATTATCTACAGGTCTGTTCTCCGTAGCACACTTCATGGATGTTGGCAAGTCACGAAAGATCCCCGTCATGAGGCATTTTCTTGCGCGAATCTCCTTGACAGAGGATGTTTTCTCGATTAAACGGAACCATAATTATCTTTTAAGTGGAGCGGATCATGGCCAAAATGCCCATCACCCAAATCGGTTTCCAGAGATTGAAGAAAGAACTGGAACAACTTAAAACGGTTTCCATACCCGAAAATATCAAGGATATCGAAGAAGCAAGGGCCCAGGGGGATCTCTCGGAGAATGCCGAATACACGGCAGCCAAAGAACGTCAGGCTTATCTGCACGGGAAAGTCAACGAACTCGAACACAACCTCGCCATGTCTGAAGTGATTGATATAAAGAGTCTTTCCTTTGACAAGGCCGTTTTTGGGTCCACAGTGGTCATTGAGGATATTCATTCCGGTGACAACGTCAAATACCGTCTTGTCGGCCCGCTTGAATCAGATGTCAACAAAAATCATATCTCAGTCACCTCGCCCATTGGCAAGGCGCTGATCGGCAAGAAGATCGGGAACGAAATCAGTGTATCCACGCCGGGCGGCCTAAGAAAGATTGAGATTGTCGACATTTATATTGAAGATATGGAATAGCGTTTTAGGATCTGTTCTGCTCTTGACAGGATGGAATAAAAAAAGCCGGGATAATTCCCGGCTTTTTCCTTTTTTTCATAGCGGATCAGCTTTTCTCCGCAACATTTAACCTCGTTATCGCCCGATACAAAGCGGCCCGGATATACTCAAATTCCTCGTCTTCCTTGGTTATCTTCGAGAGCTTTGCTTCTGCATTTTCTTTCGCTCTCTGAGCCCTGGCCTTATCGATCATATCGGACCTCTCCGCTGTTTCGATAAGCACCGTTACCTTGGTTCCCGTTACTTCAACATATCCGGAACTGACCGCGAAATGGTTCTTTTTCCCGTCTTTTGTAAAATTCAGTTCCCCTACATCAATCGAGCTCAGAAGCGATGCATGTCCCTTCAGGACCCCGAACTCTCCCTCGCTTCCCGGTATGGTTACTTCTTCAACGTTACCACTGAATACTAGGGCTTCAGGAGTAACGACTTCAAGCAATAATTCATCAGCCATGGAACATCCTCCGGCTCGTTATTCCGCGAGCTTCTTCGCTTTTTCGATCGCTTCCTCAATTCCACCGACCATATAGAATGCCTGTTCCGGCAGGTCATCGTGCTTGCCTTCCAAGATCTCCTTGAATCCCCTGACCGTATCAGGTACGGATACGAATTTGCCATCCACACCCGTAAACTGCGCCGCAACGAAGAACGGCTGTGAAAGGAATCTCTGGATTTTTCTGGCCCGGCTGACCGTTATCTTATCTTCTTCAGACAGTTCATCCATACCCAGAATGGCGATAATATCCTGAAGATCCTTGTATTTCTGGAGCGTCACCTGCACCTGGCGGGCTACCTGGTAATGCTCCTGCCCCAGAACATTCGGATCCAGAATTCTTGATGTAGAATCAAGAGGATCCACGGCCGGATAAATCCCCAACTCAGCGATCGGCCGGGACAGAACGACTGTTCCGTCGAGATGGGCAAACGTTGTCGCAGGCGCGGGGTCCGTCAAGTCATCGGCAGGCACGTAAACGCACTGCACGGCTGTGATCGAGCCCTTGTTGGTCGAGGTGATCCGTTCCTGCAGTTCACCAAGGTCTGTTGCCAGGGTCGGCTGGTAACCGACAGCCGAAGGCATTCGACCGAGGAGAGCAGACACTTCGGAACCTGCCTGGGTGAAACGGAAGATATTGTCAACGAACAGAAGCACGTCCTGACCTTCCACATCCCTGAAATATTCAGCCGCAGCCAATGCCGTAAGAGATACCCTGGCCCTCGCTCCGGGGGGTTCCGTCATCTGACCGTAAATCAATGCGGCCTGTTTGATGACGCCCGATTCCAGCATTTCCCGGTAAAGATCGTTCCCTTCACGAGTTCTCTCACCCACACCGGCAAACACGGAAATGCCACCATGGTGCATGGCGATGTTATGAATCATTTCCATCATAACAACCGTCTTGCCGCAGCCGGCTCCTCCGAACAACCCCATCTTACCACCACGGGGAAAGGGAACCAGCAGATCGATAACCTTTACGCCTGTCTCCAGAACGTGAACCGATGTATCCTGTTCCAGAAACGACGGTGCTTCTCTGTGGATCGGCATGTAGTTCTTTGCATTGACGGGGCCCAATCCATCGACGGGACGTCCGACAACGTTAAGAATCCGGCCGAGGCATTCCTGGCCGACGGGGACAGTTATGGGAGCGCCCATATCCTTCGCCTTCATCCCCCTGACCATACCATCTGTAATATCCATCGCGATGCACCGTACAACATTATCCCCCAGATGCTGCGCTACTTCCACGATCAGGTTGTCTTCCTGATCATTGATGGCGGCATTTGTAATTGCGATCGCGTTCATGATATTCGGGAGCTTCCCTTCCTCAAAAGCCACATCCACTACGGGTCCGATGACCTGCACAACCGTTCCTATATTCATACCCATCTCCTTCACTAAACTTTAGAGAATTCTTTCTTCCCTTGCCTTTTATCCTTTTGCCAAAGCCTCGGTACCACCCACGATATCCATCAGCTCAGCCGTAATTGCCGCCTGTCTTGCCTTATTGTACTTCAACGTCAACGATGCAATCAAATCTTCACAATTCTTTGTGGCATTGTCCATCGCCGCCATCCGCGCCCCGTTTTCTCCCGCCGATGTTTCGACCAATGCCCGGTAAATAAGGACGTGAACATACATCGGCAACAGCCTTTCGAGCAATATGTCATCATCCGGCTCATAGATATAATCAATCCGTTTGTCCGGATCAACCTCTTCATCCTGTCCGATCGTCGGCAGTGGGAATAACCTGACAACCATCGGCTTCTGAACGGAAACATTGACGAATTGATTATACACCAGGTACAGCTCATCATATTCTTCCTTGATGAAACCCGGAATCAAATCCTTGGCGATATTTACGGCAAGGCTCATATCAAACTTTCCGAAGACATCGGCCCGGTCGTTCATGATTGGCTGTCTTCTCCGAAAATAATCCCGTGCCTTCCTTCCAATAGGAACAATCGTAAGATCCTTGCCTTCGCCTTTTCTGGCCTTGATAAAACGCTCCGTCGCTTTGATCAGGTTCGTGTTGAAACCGCCACACAATCCCCGGTCCGACGTCATGCAGATCACACGTAATTTTTTCGCTTCCCGAACCGCAAGCAACGGATGTGAATTCGCGTCAACGCGAAGAGCCAAGCTGCTCAACACATCCATGAATTTCGCAGCATATGGCCGGAAATTCTCCATCCTCAACTGAGCCGACTTGAATTTCGACGCCGCCACCATATTCATTGCCTTGGTAATCTGCCTGGTTTTCTGAACAGCGCCTACTTTTCTTTTAATGTCCTTTAATGCGGCCATTAAACTAATCTCCCTTTTTCGGTTGTACTTTACTTAAACAGACCTTAATTAGCGACAAAGACAGAATCAAATTCTTTCAATATATCCTTCATTTTCGCTTCAAGATCCGGGCTGATTACCATCTGCTTATCGATTTCATCCATGATATTGCCATATTTGCTTCTGGCAAAGGACAGAACCTGTGCCTCGTAATCTTTAATTTTCCCGACCTCATACTTATCCAGGAACCCCCTTGTACCGGCGAAAAGGACCATCACTTCCTCCGACAGAGACATCGGCTGATACTGAGGCTGCTTCAGCAACTCTACCAAACGCACACCTCTTTCCAGCTGCATCTGCGTTGCCTTGTCCAGGTCACTACCGAACTGAGCAAAAGCCGCAAGTTCACGATACTGGGCCAAATCAAGTTTAAGCGTTCCGGCCACCTGCTTCATGGCCTTCACCTGAGCTGCGCCGCCCACCCGCGACACGGACAGACCGACGTTGATGGCCGGACGGATACCGGAGAAGAACAAACTCGGCTCCAGGTAAACCTGACCATCCGTAATGGAAATAACGTTTGTCGGAATATACGCCGAAACGTCGCCGGCCTGAGTCTCAATAATGGGCAATGCCGTCAGTGAACCGCCCCCCAGTTCCGCGCTGACACGCGCCGCACGCTCCAGCAGCCGCGAATGGTTATAGAAAATATCGCCGGGATATGCTTCACGTCCGGGGGGACGTCTGAGCAGCAGGGAAATCTGCCGGTATGCAACAGCCTGCTTGGAAAGGTCGTCGTAAATGATCAGGGCATCTTCGCCTTTGTCACGGAAGTACTCACCGATACTGCATCCTGCATAGGCCGCAATATACTGCAGCGTCGCCGGATCGCTTGCGCAAGCGGAAACGACACACGTATAGGGCATGGCACCATTCTTACGCAGGTTTTCGACCACCTGGGCAACCGTCGATTTTTTCTGACCGATGGCGACATAGATACACTTTACGCCCGTATCCTTCTGGCGAAGGATGGCATCGACACCGATCGCAGTCTTCCCGATCTGGCGGTCGCCGATAATGAGTTCCCGCTGCCCTCTTCCGATAGGCGTCATGGCGTCGATCGCCTTGAGCCCCGTGTACATGGGCTGATTAACCGGCTGACGCTGAATCACGCCGGGAGCAATCATTTCGATCCGGCGGAACTGTTTTGCATCAATCGGGCCCTTCCCGTCGATCGGTGCGCCGGTTGCATCAATAACACGGCCCAAAACCTCTTCTCCAACGGGAACCTGGGCAATCTTTCCGGTTCTCTTGACGATATCGCCTTCCTTAATATGCGTTACTTCACCCAGAATGGCGACACCGACGTTGTCCGTTTCCAGGTTCAGAACCATTCCCAGAATACCACCGGGGAATTCCAGAAGCTCCATGGCCATCGCGTTCTGGACACCGTAAACACGGGCAATACCATCACCGACAGACAGGACCGTTCCGGTCTCGCTGATATCCAACTTTTTCTGATAATCCTTAATTTGTTTGGAAATAATCTGACTTATTTCCTCTGCCCTGATCGTATCCATGTTTTATATTCCCTCCCCTAAGAGATTCCTGATATTATTGAGCTGACTTTTGATACTCCCATCATACAAGGTATCGCCTACCTTCACGACCACCCCGCCCAGAAGGGAAGGATCTTCCTCCACTGTCATTTCCACCTGTTTTCCCGTCATCTTCTCCAGGCCTTTCATCAGTCCTTCCGACAGTTCAGGAGAAAGGGTAAAAGCGGTCTTCACATGAACCCGCACCTTTTTCAGCGCTTCATCCATGAACTCACGGTAACAGCGGACGACGTCTGGAAGAATGCCTATCCTCTGCTTGTCGGCCAGCAAACTTAAGAAGTTTGCGGCTATTCCCGACAGGGAAACCTTCTCCAATATGGTTTTCACAACGTCCTTTTTATCATCGTTGTTGACAACCGGATTGGATAAAAATTCCTTCAAATCGGCATTTTCTTCAACAATTGACGAGAACTTCAGCAATTCCCCGTAGTACTCCTCGTACCGATTCTCCTCGGCCGCAATGTCGAAAAAAGCACGGGCATAACGCTTTGCAATAGTACTGCTTCCGCTCAATGTTTAATCACCACCTTATCTAAGTAGTCTTTTACCATATTTTCATGATCAGCCGGGGTTATGGACCGCTTCAGGATTTCTTCTGCCATCTGCACCGATAACTGCACAGCTTCTTCCCTTAACTGACTCTTGGCACTAATCAACTCCTGTTCCATTCTTGCGTTGGTGTCTTCCTTCAACTTTTCGGCGGCCTTCTTCGCATCTTCGAGAATCTTGTCCCGTTCCACCAGGCCCTGGGATTTGATCATATCGATGATACCGTCGATCTCACCAGTCGCTTTTGTAAGCTTTTCCTCATACTCCCGATACTTTTTTTCTGCCTCTTCTTTAGCGTTCTTGGCATCCTCAAGAGCGGTGTTAATGTCGGTGCGCCGACCAACGAAAAATTCTTTGATTTTTTTCGCCAGCAGCCAGTAGAGAAAACCGATCAGAACGACAAAATTGAGCATCCTCCAGGCAAAATCCTTCCAGAGGCCGCCCTCTTCTTCACCGCCGCCTCCCCCGGAAGCATAAACCGCACTGACTGACAGCAGAAGGATAGCCGAAAAAGCCGCTACTCTGAAAAATCGAACCATGCCACTACAAGAATCGAACCGTTTCATTGAACATTCCTCCCCAGGACCTTCTCGGCAATCTCAACAGACAACTCCTTCGCTTTGCCGTTCAGAAAACCCCTGGCACTGCCGACTTCGGCATCGAGTTTGCCGCGGAATCCGTCCATCATCCCTGGAATTTCCGATCTCACGGCGTCTATGATCTCTTTTGCCTTATCGGCGCCCTCTTTGAGAATCTCACCCTTTTCTTCAACGGCCTTCAACTTCGCCAACCGCATCTTGTCTTCATATTCGGCCATCTTGCGTTCGATAGTACCGTTAAGACCCTTGATCTCATTTTCCGAATCTTCAAAATTTTTCTGCCGTTTTTCGATAATCGCCAGAATCGGTTTGTAAAGCAGAAGGTTCAATATGAACATCAAAGCGATGAAATTGACCATCTGGATCCACATTGTAGAATTAAGTTCGATCACAGCCTTACCTCACGAAAAAATTATTATTCCTTCCAACCAGCAAACCACATCCGTTCAGCCATTTTCACCCTTGCGGAAGGGTAAAAAAAAACCGAGGGGATAAAAACAAATCCGCTCGGCCTTCACTTTCATGATACCCCTAAAACGTTTCTTACAAACCTTGCTCCTGCAATAAACCGATATGCTTTTGCCTGACCGTTCACCGACAACCTCGTTTATGCACCGTTTTTGAAAAAGCGGGGTTTACTAATCATAACTACCGGGTCTTGTCAAGCAATTTTTAGGTATTAAAAAGAGCAATTTGAGCAGCTCTTAACCAGACCGGAACGCTTTGCGTCAAAAGGGAAGACTCCCTTGAAAGAGCACAATCAGGAATGGAGAATGAACCGCCTCATACTGATGTTCAAAAGCAGTCCGACGGCGGTCAGCATGACCACAATGGCCGTCCCCCCGTAGCTCATGAAGGGGAGCGGGATGCCGACGACGGGTAAAATACCCAAAACCATTCCGGTATTGATAAGAACACCCCAGAAAATGAGCGACGTGATTCCCAGGGCAACGAGACTTCCCAGATAATCACGGGAGTGGAAGGCGATTTTCAGACCCCACATGATCAGGGACAAAAACAGCGAAAGCAGTACCAGGGCCCCAACAAATCCCCACTCCTCAGCAAAGACGGAAAAAACAAAATCCGTTTGCTGCTCCGGCAGAAACTTCAAATGAGCTTGCGTTCCTTTTAAAAAACCTTTGCCGAAAAAACCTCCCGAACCGATGGCAATCATGGACTGGATGATGTGATACCCCGACCCCAGGGGATCTCTTTCCGGGGAGAGGAAGGTCATTATTCTCTCCTTCTGGTAATCTTTCAGAAAATGCCAGGCCACAGGAATCATGACCAGGCCGGTGGCTGCGGCAATGGCCAGGGACTTCCAGTTGACGCCCACAAACAGCGTCATAGAGAAGAAAATGATTAAAATCATCAGGGCCGTTCCCAGATCGGGCTGCCGAAGAATCAGTACGAAAGGCACCAGAACCATGGTGAAGGGAATGGCCAGGTCCTTGAGAAGAAATGTCCGGTTGAGCTTGTTATCGTCAAAGTACTTGGCCAGGGCCAGAATAATGGCCAGCTTCATCAATTCCGAGGGCTGGAATGAAAAGCCCAGCAAATTAATCCAGCGCTGGGAACCGTGTGTGGCGTATCCATAAAAGAAAACGATCAGCAGAAGAAATAGGGTCACCCCGTAAATGGGGTACGCTTGGCGGACGATGGATCGATAATCCATGCTGAATGCCATCACCATGCCCGCGACGCCGATCAGAATCCACCTGGCCTGCCGGAAACAAAGGGACGTTTCTCGGCTGAAATTGAATCCCGCACTGTACAGGTTAATCAGGCCGACCAAGACAATCAGGGAAACCAGGGTCAGCAGGGTCCAGTCGAAATGGATGAACAGCCGACGGTCAAATCTCACCTGTTACCCCTTTTGCCCCCACGGTTATAAAAGAACCGTTGAAGTGATCGGAAAGATTCATCCGCTCCTGCCTTATGCTTTGATATCGCCGAATAGACACGGCTTCCCGTTTTGCACGTTTTTCATTCGATCGGATTTTTTAGCCCGTCCGACTCCTTCCTGCAGAGGCACGGCTCATCGTCGTGCAAAGTCAGGATCACGCCGAACCGGGCATGGTTGATATTGTCCTTTTTCTGACTCCACTCCCAGACCGATGGCGCATAGTGATAAAGTGAGATCATTCTGGCGCTCCGGGTCCAGTCGCTTTCGGGAAAGCGGCGTTCCATGACCTGATGGGTCTCCCGCAGATGACGATGATCCAGGGTTTTTTTATAGAGAAAAAACCCCCGATGGAATAGGGCTTCCGGTATCAGCCGACTTTCTCCATACTCTTCAATCAGCTTTTCCACCATCTTCAGGGCATCGCCGATGCGTAACTGATCAAAATAATATTTGCCGATGCCTAAAAGCAGAAAGGCCATCAGTTCCTGGCCGTTCAGGAAACCCGTTGATCTTTGCCGAATGAATCCGTTATCGCCGATCATCAACTGGGACGGTGTCACATCGACGGAATAGGTCCGGAAAAGATGCCTGGTCTCCGGGGTAACCCGCACCGGCAACACCATCTCTTTCAGGACATGCATCACATCGGGCCGGGAATACGAAACCGTATCCATCCTCTGACTGTAAAATCACCCTGGATTCATGAAATGGAGAAACACGGGTTTTTTCACAGAGGGAGCTGATTTCAGGGCTTCATCAATTTCCTTTATCCAGGCAATTGGGACTTTCATCGCAATACACCTTTCACCTTCGTCATAAAAGGTAAAATAAATCATCCGGATAAGTCAAGAACAACCTTTCCATCCCCTCTCCCGGATACCCGTCCTTCAAACGTTCCGGGTAATTTCTTGTCATCCCTGCTTTTCCCGTGTTATACATACGCAGCCATGGACCCGGCGAAACCATATTAAAATGGTCATCGGACAGGCAAATTTCAAACAATCCCGACAGGAAAACGATCATGATACAAAAAACGGGCTTTGACAACGAACGGTATATCGAGGAACAGACAACCGCGATCCTGAATCGGGTGAAGCGATTCGATAACAAGCTCTACCTGGAATTCGGCGGGAAGCTCCTTTATGATTATCATGCCGCCAGGGTGCTTCCGGGTTACGATCCCAACGTGAAAATGAGACTGATCCAGGAGCTGAAGGATCAGGCGAATATTTTGCTTTGCATTTACGCCGGAGATATCGAACGGAAAAAAATCAGGGCCGACTTCGGCATCACCTATGACTCAGACGCCCTGAAGCTCATTGATGAACTGCGTTCCTGGGAAATCGACGTCCTGGGGGTCATCATTACCCGCTTCGATCATCAACCGGCGGCGACACTTTTCAAGAACAAACTGGAGCGGCGCAATATCAAGGTCTATACACACCGGTTTACGAAGGGATATCCCACCCAGGTCGACTTGATTGTCAGCGATGAAGGCTACGGTGCCAACGATTACATCGAAACGGACAAGCCCCTGGTCATCGTCACCGGTCCCGGGCCGGGAAGCGGTAAACTGGCGACGTGCCTCTCCCAGCTTTACCACGATTATAAAAGGGGGATCAGATCGGGATATGCCAAGTTCGAAACCTTTCCCATCTGGAATCTGCCCCTGAAACACCCCGTCAACGTGGCCTACGAGGCGGCGACGGCGGATATTCGGGATTTAAACTTGATCGATCCATTTCACCTGGAAGCTTACGGCAAAACGGCCGTGAACTACAACCGCGATGTTGAAGTTTTTCCCGTCGTCAGGAGAATCCTTGAAAAGATTACGGGAGACCCTTCTTTTTATCACTCCCCCACGGATATGGGTGTGAACTGCGCGGGATTCGCCATCACCGATGACGATGTGACCAAGGAGGCCTCAAAACAGGAACTGATTCGCCGGTATTTCCGCTACCGCTGCGAATACGCCATGGGTTTTACCGACAGGGAAACGGTCCAGAGGGCGGAACTTTTCCTCAGGGATTTCCACCTGGATCCGAAGGACCGGCGGGTTGTCCAGCCTGCCCACGAAGCCGCCCGGGACGCCCAGAGCCGGGATAAGGGCAATGAAGGCATCTTTTGCGGCGCGGCGATCGAATTGAAAGACGGCACGATCATCACCGGAAGCAATTCCTCCCTGATGCATGCCGCATCGAGCATGATCATCCATGCCATCAAACACCTGGCCGATATTCCGGAAAAGATCAAATTGCTGCCCCCCTACATCACCAATGCCGTCGGAAATTTGAAAACAAATATTCTTCATGAAAGGTCCGTCAGTCTTGACCTGGAAGAAACCCTGATCGCTTTGAGCGTCAGCGCGATCAACAATCCGGCGGCACAACTGGCCATGGAAAAGTTAAAAGACCTGAAGAATTGTGAGGTTCACATCACGCACATTCCGACCTCAGGCGATGAGGCCGGCCTGCGGCGCCTGGGGGTAAACCTGACCAGCGATCCCAACTTTTCCACCAGGGATCTTTTTATGCCATAGCAGAAACGCGATCAATATACGCTGTACACCCGACACGATACGAGGTGTTTATCATATGTAACCCTTTTGCCGGCGCATGATCACCTGAAACCCCTTCTGCAAGGAGCCGATTCGATGAAACTATGGGATGAAAAAACGATCGCACAATATGACGGCCGGGACGGAAAGCCCACCTACATCATCTACAAAGGCGGGGTTTATGACGTCAGCAACAGCAAATTATGGGCCGGAGGCCTCCACATGAAGCGCCATGGGGCAGGCCGTGATCTGACCGACTTTCTGTCCGCGGCGCCGCACGGTGAAGAGGTCTTCAGCCGCTATCCCCAGGTCGGAATTTTGAAAGACAAAGAGGAACACGAAGCGCTTCCCATACCGGCATTCCTTTCCCGTCTCCTGGATCGTTTTCCCATCCTCCGCAGGCACCCTCATCCCGTTGCGGTTCATTTCCCCATCGTTTTTTT
>Ga0302253_1001058_pt1 | contig 18295 bp, 17 predicted proteins | sample AAG_RA_Trp_MG_FD_193537 | JGI IMG/M metagenome (GOLD analysis project Ga0302253, IMG submission 193537) | Enriched activated sludge microbial communities from anaerobic digester in WTTP, New Holstein, Wisconsin, United States - AAG_RA_Trp | ecosystem: Engineered > Bioreactor > Anaerobic >...
GCGAAACGTTCGCGCGTCGAGAGCCTGAGCCTCTCGGAGACGGCATCCGAGATGATGCGGCCGATGCGTTCGTGGCCATGGAACATCGTTTTTCCCGCCTTCACCTCATGGGCCTTGGGCTTGCCGATATCATGCAGCATCGCCGCCAGCTTGATCAACTGCCTGCGGCTGCGGCCTGTCGTCATCGGTTCATCCATGTAGCGCGCCACATCCTGGTCGCCCCTGAAACGCCCTAATTGCTCCTCGAGCTTTCGCACCGTCTCCAAGGAATGGCCCCAAACATCCAGATGATGATACCCTCCCTGTTTGACGTTATACATCACACGGATCTGGGGGATAACATTCTCCAGCACGTGCCGGCGGTCCATCTCCCGGATATGCCGCCAGGCATCGCCAACAGCCAGGACCTTGAAAAATTCATCGCGCAATCTCTCGCCCGCGACCCCCCTTAGTTGTTCCCTCTTGAGTTGTGCCAGCCTCAATGTCGCAGGCTCGATGGCGAAACCCAATGTCGCGCTTAAAGAAAAGGCCCGCAGGATACGCAGCGGGTCTTCGTCAAAAGAAGACGGGCCGACCATACGGACCATCTTTGCACGCAAATCCTTGAGGCCGCCGCAGAGGTCCAAAAGACCCGTCCTTTTGAAAGGCAGCCGCACGGCCAGCGTGTTGACCGTGAAATCCCTTTTTTTCAGGTCGGCTTCGAAATCACGGCCGCGAAAATCCACGAAATCAAACGTCGCCATCCGGCCCATGGCGCCGTCCTTGAAGACCAGGCGGCAGCATCCGTGTTCGCGGTCCAGGACGACAAAACCCGCCTTGAGACGGCGGGCCAGCGTCCTGCCGAAATCGATGGCGCCTCTCTCAACGGAAAAATCGAGGTCCAGGGAAGGCTTTTTGTATCCGGCGAAGAGATCGCGCAAAAAACCGCCGACCAGATAGACCTCTTTTTTCTGCGCAACGGCCGAAGCGACCGCGGCGCGGAAAGCCCGGGAGCGGAACACCGGATGATCGGGAATGGTCTTAGGCTTGATGTTCATGAAATCAGGGGTTTTGCGGCGCAGAAAAACCAGGCCCTCCCGCAAAAAATATCTGCGCGCGGAGGTCAGGGTTGCTGATGAAAGACTTCGGAGCGCTTGATGACTTCCTCATCGACAAAGATAGGCGCATGGGCGCGTACGGCCATGGCGATAGCGTCGGAAGGCCGGGCATCGATGACCTTTGCGGCGGCCGAGCCTGAAGGCTGCAGCACAAGTTTGGCATAAAAAGTATTGTTCTCAAGCCTGTCGATCATGACTTTTGCCACGGAAGTTCCAAGCCCCTCAATAACGGAAAACAAAAGGTCGTGCGTCAAGGGCCGCGGCGGCGTGATGCCGCTGACCTTCAATTTGATGGCATTGGCCTCGAGATAACCGATCACGATGGGCATCAACCGCGGGCCGTTCTTCTCTTTCAGGACGATGATCTGGTCCGGCCTCTTCTCATCAATAATGATCTTATTAAGCTCCATCTCGACCATAAGACCTTCTCCTACTTTCCTGCTTTCTTCAATAAATCGCGCAATTCCAGCATGAACTGGTTGACGTCTTTGAATTGACGGTAAACGGAGGCGAAGCGCACATAAGCGACTTCATCCAGAGACGCCAGCCTGTCCATGACGAGCTCACCCACGTCCCTTGAGCGGACCTCCCGGTCGAATTTCCTGGAAATCTCCCGTTCAATACTGGTCACCAGCTCCTCCATCTTCTCCAGGGAAACAGGCCTTTTTTCACAGGCCTTCAATATCCCGGAAAGGATCTTTTTGCGGTCAAAGGTTTCCCTGCGGCCGTCTTTCTTGACGACCATCAGGGCCGTTTCTTCGACGACCTCATAAGTGGTGAAGCGGCGTCCGCATTTGGTGCACTCCCGCCGGCGGCGCACGGCATTGCCTTCGGAGCTAGCCCGCGAATCGATCACCTTATCATCCACACAACCGCAATAGGGACATTTCATTAATTTTGCCTATAACCAGGTATTACTTCCTTACAAAATTAACTCCGCACTTACTCGGTCTGCTGAAACAGCAGACCAGGAAAATTTACGCCGGCTCGCCCTGGCGGAAATTTTCAAGTGCCCGCCACCACTGCATCGGCGGACATCCGCCAAAGCATTAGTGGCGGATGCCCAAGTGCGGAGTCAACGCTTATTCCTTGATTTTGTCTATACCAAGGTTTATTCCCTGCAAAATCAACCCCGCAGCTCGCGAAGAAAATTTATTGCCGGATGGCCGTCCTGGCCGGCTGCGCCAGGCCGACGGCCTAACCCTGGCAATAAATTTTTGAGCGTTTGAGCAAGGGGTAAATGCTTATCCATTAACTTTGCCTATAGCGAAGAATCACTTCGCTCCAAAAAAATAAAAGTTAGCGGGTTGGCGGGTAAGCGAGTTAGCAAGTCGAGAACCAAAACAAACTTTTCTCTTTTAACCCGTGCACCCGTTTACTCATGCACCCGCTTACTATTTTACCTTTCTCACCTTTATCTTCGCTTCTTTCAAGAAACTCAGCGCCATCGAGTCCGGATAATGATCCGCCATCACCACCTCCCTGATGCCGGCATTGATGATCATCTTGGCGCAGATAATGCAGGGCTGGTTCGTCACGTAAATAGCGCTGTCTTTCAGGGAAACGCCGTGCAGCGAGGCCTGGAGCAGGACGTTCTGCTCGGCGTGCAGGCCGCGGCAAAGCTCGTGCCGCTCCCCTGACGGGATCTTAAGTTTTGTGCGCAGGCATCCGACTTCCGAACAATGCCTGATCCCCGAGGGCGTGCCGTTGTAGCCCGTGGCCAGGATGCGCCTGTCCTTGACGACGAGCGCCCCGACCTTGCGGCGCAGGCATGTCGAACGCTGGGCCACCAGTTCGGCAATCCCCATGAAATACTCATCCCATCCCGGTCTCCGGTCCTTTTTGGCCATCACAACGCTCCCTTGTACTTCTTCAATAATGGTTGATACAGCGGGAATTTCTTGATCAGGGCTTCCACCTTTTTGGCCGCCGCGGCGACCGCCTCTTCCTGGCCTCGGGCCGAAATGACCTCGACGATGATGCCGGCGATCTGGCGCATCTCGCGCAGACCCATGCCCCTCGTCGTGGCAGCCGGCGTCCCCAGCCGCAGACCGCTCGTCTGAAACGGGCTTCTTTTATCAAAAGGAATCAGGTTCTTGTTGACGGTGATGCGCGCGGCATCCAGCATGGCCGCCGCTTCTTTGCCGGAAAGATCCTTGCTGGTCAGGTCGACCAGCAAGAGATGGTTGTCCGTGCCGCCGGAGACGATCCTGAGGCCCCTCTGGGCCAGCTCATCCGCCAGCGCTTTGGCATTCGCGACGATCCTCTGCTGGTATTTTTTGAACTCCGGACCCAGGGCCTCCTTCAAGGCAACGGCCTTCCCGGCGATCACATGCATCAACGGCCCGCCCTGAGTGCCGGGAAAAACGATGCTGTCGATCTTCTTGGCGAACTCTTGACGGCACAGGATCATGCCGCCCCGCGGTCCGCGCAGGGTCTTGTGTGTCGTGGTCGTCACGAATTCCGCATAAGGGACAGGCGACGGATGCAAGCCTGCGGCGACGAGACCTGCGATATGGGCCATGTCCACGAAAAGATACGCACCGACGGAATCCGCGATCTCGCGAAACCTCTTGAAATCGATGATGCGGGGATACGCCGACGCCCCCGCCAGGATCATGCGCGGCTTATGGCGCAGGGCCAGATCCGCGACTTCATCGTAATCGATCGTCTCCGTCTTCGGACTGACGCCGTAAGAGACGATCTTATAAAACATGCCGGAAAAATTATGACTCAAGCCGTGCGATAAGTGGCCGCCGCAGGCCAGGTCCATGGCCAAGACCGTATCGCCGGGGTTGATCGCCGCCATGTAAACGGCCATGTTCGCCTGCGTCCCCGAATGCGGCTGGACATTGGCGTGGTCGGCGCCGAACAGCTGTTTGGCGCGTTCGCGCGCCAGGTCCTCGACACCGTCGACATGCTCGCAGCCGCCGTACCAGCGGGCCCTGGGATATCCTTCGGCATACTTATTGGTCAAAACAGACCCCTGGGCCTCCAGGACGGCCATGGAGGTAAAATTCTCGCTGGCGATGAGCTCGATATTGCGGTGCTGGCGATAAAGCTCCCGCGCAATCATCTTGTAGACTTCCGGATCGACATCTTTTAAGGAACTGACTATGGTCGGACGCATAAATTTTCAATCCTTTCCATGGCTCGCGGAAAAACTCCGCGAGCCTGATGACACAGATTTTTAAAAATGATTACACGGATCGCCTGTCATTTGCTCTTATTCATCTGTTCGATTTTTTCTATTTTCTTAAGGCGCCGGGCGTGGCGGCCGCCTTCAAAAGGCGTGGCGAGCCACACGTCGACCATCTTTTTGGCCAGGGGCTCCTTGACAAAAAGAGAACCTAAGACCAAGATGTTGGCGTCATTGTGCTGCCGCGAAAGCCTGACAGCCCGGAGCTGATGGCAGAGCGCGGCGCGCACCCCTGCCACCTTGTTGGCCACGATGCAATTGCCGATGCCGCTTTTGCAGATCAGGATCCCGCGGTACGCGCGCCTGCCGGCGACCGCACGGGCCACCTTATAGGCCGTATCGGGATAATCCATAGACTCCTCGGAAAACGTACCCATATCCAGGACACAAAGACCTTTTCTCTTGAGATGCCTGACGATGGCTTCTTTAAGTCGATAGCCGCCGTGATCGCAGCCGACGGCGATCCTGGATACACAGTTCATAGCAGGGCTCCTAATTTCTGGATGGCGTTCTTGACCTTTAAAAAACAATCCGCGTAAACCCCTCCGGACTTGCCGATAGGGTCCTCTATCTCCGCCTCGAAAGGTTCCAGGCCGATATACTCACCCAAAAGATGGATCCTTCCGGCCTCGGAAGGAAACTGCCTCATGAGCTCCTCCTGGTGCCGGCGCTCCATGGTCAGGATGATATCGGACTGACGCACCAGCTCGTCGGTAACGCGCTTGGCCCTGTGTTCGGAAGCATCGAGGCCGATGCCGCGGATCAGCTTGGCCGTCTCGTGCGTCGGCAGCATCCCCAGAAATGCAAACGTCCCCGCAGAGACGACGTCCACATCCTTGCGGCCGTGATCAACAAGATACTTCCTCAAAAGATATTCGGCCATCACCGACCGGCAGGAATTCCCCGTGCAGACAAAAAGCACCGTCTTTTTGGACGCTTCCAGCAAGACATCGTCTGGGGGCAGGACCCCTTCCCGCAGGATCTTTGCGGGAAGACCGCAGAGATCGACAACCGTCGATTCGCGGCCCAGTTCCGCCGGGCCTCCATCCAGGACAAGATCGACCAGACCATCCAGGCCGGCCAGGACACCTGCGGCATCCCGCGGGGCCGGCTGGTCCGCCTTATTGGCCGACGGCGCCACGACGGGAAAATCAACACTGGCAAGCAGGGCCAGCGCGACGCCGTTCTTCGGCATCCTCAGACCCACGGTCTTGTCATGCGGGGCGCACAGGACGATCGTCAACGGCCCCGGCCAAAACCGGCCCATGAGCTTGTAGGCGCGCGGGGGAACGCCGACGACGTATTTTTCAACGTCCTCCTTATCGCAGATATGGATGGTAAAATGCTTGCCTTGCGGCCGGTCCTTGGCCTTCGCAAGTTTCTCCATCGCCCCCTTGTGCAGAAGGTTGGCCCCGATACCGTAAACCGTCTCTGTCGGAAAAACGACAAGCCCGCCCCTGTCAAGGATAGCGGCCGCCTCCTGGATCACGGCAGGATCAATGTGAAGCGGATCGACTTTAAGGACCTTGGTATTCGTCAAACCTTCAGCCTCGTTGCCTTGACGGCCAGCGCCTGCTTCCTGCGAAAACATTTCAGCCGGCCGGCCGCTGTCTTTGAATCCTGACTTAAGAGCGCCACCGCGAAAAGCGCGGCATTTTTGGCACCGGCCTTCCCTATGGCGAATGTCGCGACGGGGATCCCCGCCGGCATCTGTACGATGGATAAAAGCGAATCCAGGCCTTTTAAACTTTTGGTCTCGATCGGAACGCCCAGGACCGGCACCGTCGTCATGGATGCGACGACCCCGGGGAGCGCGGCCGCGCCGCCGGCCCCTGCGATGAACGCCTTGACGCCCAAATGGTCCATCGCCACGACAAAGGCCTCCAGCTCTTTAGGGGTGCGGTGCGCCGAGAGCACCTTGGCCATGATGGGGACACGAAATTCTTTCAGGATATCGATGGCGCCCTGCATCGTTTCCAGATCGGACACGCTGCCCAAGATAATCGCGACTTCAGGTTTCTTCATATACACCCCATATTAGAATAGTCAGTAGACAGTAAACAACCTGTCTATTTTTTCTCCAGCGCCCGCCAGCCGATATCCGTGCGGTAATGCGCGCCTTCAAAACGGATCCTGCCGACGGCGTCATAGGTATGCGCAATGGCTTCCTTGAGCGTACTCCCGAGACCGGTCACGCCCAAGACGCGGCCGCCGCTGGAAACGATCCGGCCGCCGGCGTCTTTGGTGCCGGCATGAAAAACAACGATATCTTTCATGCGGCCGGCCTCATCCAAGCCCGTGATCGCCTTGTCTGTTTCATAAGAACCCGGGTATCCCTTGGAGGCCATGACCACGCAGACAGAAGGACGTTGGTCCCAATGCAAGACAGGGGCTGGACGCCCTCCTTCGACGGACCACAGGATCGCCTCGACGATATCCGACTGCAAGCGCGCCAGGACGGCCTGCGTCTCCGGGTCGCCGAAACGCACATTGAACTCCAAAACCTTCGGCCCCTTGGCCGTCATCATGAGGCCGGCATAAAGGATGCCTGTATAAGGCATGCCCTCTTTGGCCATGCCGTGGATCACCGGCTTGACCACAGACTTCATGATCTCGTCCATCACGCCCGGCGTCACGATCGGGGCCGGAGAATAAGCCCCCATGCCTCCCGTATTCGGGCCCTCGTCGTGATCGAAGATCCTCTTATGATCCTGCGACGACACGAGAGGCACCGCCCCTGCGCCGTCCGTCAAGACAAGGATGGAAACTTCTTCACCCTGGAGGCATTCTTCGACGACGATGGTCTCGCCCGAAGCGCCGAAAATCTTTTTGACCAGCATCTCCTCGGCGGCCGCGGCCGCCTCTTCCCCGGACCGGCAGATCACGACCCCCTTGCCCGCCGCCAGGCCGTCGGCCTTCAGGACGACCGGGAACCCGAAACGGCCAGCGGCCGAGACGACCTCCGCGACCGTACGGCAGACCGCAAACGCAGCCGTCGGGACACGATACTTCGCCATGATCTCTTTGGCAAAGAGCTTGCTCGCCTCCAGGCGCGCGGGGCGGCGGCGCGGCCCGAAGGCCTTCAGGCCCGCGTCCTGGAACGCATCCACAATGCCGTCCACGAGGGGCGCTTCAGGGCCGACCACGACAAGGTCGATAAGACGGCTCTGCGCAAAATCCAGGAGCCCGGCGATATCGTCGGCCTTGATCGCCACGCACTCGGCAATCCCGGCGATGCCGCCGTTGCCCGGCGCGCAATAGATCTTGCTGATGTGGCGCGACTGCGCGATCTTCCACACCAGGGCATGTTCCCTGCCGCCGGACCCAATCACGAGGACCTTCACGCTGCCTCCTTCTCCGGAAGAAACAGGCCTGAAGAAAAAAACGCGATCTTCAGACGACGGCGACGCCGCCGACGCCGCTGACGATCTCGCCGATGATGGCGGCTTTGACGCCGTGTTTGGAAAATGCGCGCACGATATCCATTTTGACCGCGTCCCGCACGACTGCGATCATGCCGACGCCCATATTAAACGTCCTGAACATCTCTTTTTCGTCGATCTTACCCAAATGCTGCAATTCTTCGAAAATCGGGGGACGCGCCCAGGCATTTTTATAAATGATCATCGTTGTCTTGGAAGGCACGACCCGGCCGGCCTTATCGTAGAAAGCGCCGCCCGTAATATGGGCCAGGGCCTTGACGCTGCAAGACGTCGTATTGAAATCCTTTAAGACGGATAAAACCTGCTTGACGTAGATCCGCGTGGGCTTCAGGAACTCCTGGGCACGCGCGCGCAGTTCCAGCGGCGTGAAGGCCTTGCGCACGAGCGAAAAACCGTTGGAGTGCAGACCGGAAGACTCCAGGCCGATCACGGCATCCCCCAAGGCGACGCGCTGACGGCCGAGGATCTTCTTTCTCTCGACGATACCGACGCAAAATCCCGCCAGGTCATAATCCCCGGATTTATACATCCCCGGCATCTCAGCCGTCTCGCCGCCCACAAGGGCGCAATGGGCCTGACGGCACCCCTCGGCGATGCCGCGCACGACCTCTTTCAAAACAGCAGGCTCGACCTTGCCTGTCGCAATATAATCCAGAAAGAACAAGGGCTCCGCCCCGCTGCACAGGACATCGTTGACGCTCATGGCCACAAGGTCGATGCCGACGGTGTGATGGATCCGGGCGGCGATGGCGATCTTAAGCTTCGTGCCGACGCCGTCGCAGGAAGAGACAAGCACGGGGTCCTTGTATTTGGTCTTCGCCAGGTCAAAAAACGCGCCGAACCCGCCGATCCCCCCCATGACCTCCCGCCGCTGGCTCTTCTGGACCAGCCCCTTGATGCCGTCCACAAAAAGGTTGGCCTTCTCGATATCCACACCCGCTCGTTTATAGTTCAGGCTCATACGTCACCCTTCTTTTCTATCAACACACGCATTTCTTTTCCAGGATATTTTTAGTGCTCCCCGTCACCTTGAAAGGATATTTCCCAACCCAGCAGGAGACGCAGTATTTATGCGCCGGCATCTTGACGGCGGACAGCATGCCTTCCAGGCTCAAATACCCCAGACTGTCGACCCCCAGGTAGTCGCGGATCTCCTTGACCGAATAGCGATTAGCGATCAGTTCGTCCGGCGAAGGAAAGTCGATGCCGTAGAAGCATGGGAAACGATGCGGCGGACACGAGATGCGCATATGCACCTCCCGCGCGCCGGCGGCACGGAAATTCTTGACGCGGATACGCGACGTCGTGCCGCGCACGATCGAATCGTCGACAATGACCACTTTTTTCCCGGCGACAACCTCGCGCAGAATGTTGATCTTGACTTTGACGCCGAGATCGCGGATCTTCTGGTGCGGCTGAATGAATGTGCGTCCGACGTAATGGTTCCTGATCGCCCCCCATTCCAGAGGGATCCCCGAAGCATGGCTAAAACCGAGAGCGGCGGACGTGCCGGAATCAGGAATAGGGATGACATAATCGGCGTCGACGGGATGCTCTTTGGCGAGGGTCTCACCCAGCTTCTGGCGCACCAGGTGCACGGTCTCGCCGAAAATAATGGAATCGGGCCTGGCAAAATAGATATGTTCAAAGATGCAGCAGGAATTCCTCTTCGCCCGGGGCGCGAATCTCGTCGATGTCAACCCCTTGCCGGTAATAACGACGATCTCGCCGGGCTCCACCTCCCGGACGAACTTTGCCTCGATGAGATCGAAAGCGCACGTCTCGGAAGCCAGGCACCAGCTGTCGCCCTTTTTGCCCAGGCACAGCGGCCGGAAACCCTCGGGGTCCCGCACGCCGATCAGCTCCTTCTCCGTCAGGAACACCAAAGAATAGGCGCCCCTGATCTTCTCCAGGGCGCTCTTGAGCTTGGTAACGACGTTGCGCGAAGACGAACGGGCCATGAGATGGACGATGACCTCGCTGTCGCAGGTCGTCTGAAAGATCGACCCGGTCCGCTCCAGCTCCCTGCGCAGGGAGGAACTGTTGATGAGGTTGCCGTTATGCGCCACGGCCAGAGAATTGCCCAGGTAATCCACAAACAGCGGCTGGGCATTCTTGACAAGGCTGGAGCCGGTCGTCGAATAACGCACATGGCCGATCCCCCTGTCGCCTTTCAGGAGACGCAGGTTCTCATCGTTAAAGACATCGGCCACGAGCCCCATGTCCTTATGGATGTAGAGCTCGTTTCCGTCGCTGGTCACGATCCCGCAGGACTCCTCTCCCCTGTGCTGAAGGGCGTAGAGCCCCAGGTAAATCAGGTAGCTGGCATCAGGAACGCCAAAGGCGCCGAAAAGACCGCAGTAATGCTTAGGATGATCATTCATGGCAGGCCGTCATTTGAAATAATTCACTGCGTTCAAAAATATCTGAAACCCGTCGCCGTGCCTCTTGGCGCCCAGGCGCGTCCACCGGGGATGCTGGAGGCTGATGAGATGCCTTTCCGGATGGGGCATGAGACCGAAGACGCGGCCCGTCTCGTCGCAGATGCCGGCAACGGCATCGATAGAACCATTGGGATTAACGGGATAGTCTCCCGTTTTGCCTTTGTCGTCGCAATAGCGGAAAACGACCTGACGGTTCTCCTCCAGGCGCGTCAGGACCTCCTCGCTCTTGGGGATGAATTTCCCTTCGCCGTGTGCGATCGGCAAATAGATGACCTCGGGACACCCTTGTGTCCAGACGCACCGGCTCTCCTCGGCCTTCAGATACACCCATTTGTCCTGAAAGACACCGCAATCATTGAGGGCAAGTGTCGCTTCCTGGGCGCATGCCGCATGCCCCGGAAGCAGTCCGGCCTTCACCAGGACCTGGAAACCGTTGCAGATGCCGATGACCAGGCGCCCTTCCTGGATGAACGCGCGCAGGTCATCAAGCAGTCTATATTTTAACTCGTTTGCCAGGATCTTGCCAGCAGATATGTCGTCGCCATAGGAAAAGCCGCCGGAAATCGCCAGGATATGAAAATCGGCCAGGCGGCGTTCGCCGCGGGCCAGTTCGTTGATGTGCACCGCTTCCGGGGCCCCGCCGGCGCTCTCAAAGGCAAAGGCCGTCTCCAGGTCGCAGTTCGTGCCGGCTGTCTTGAGGATCAAAACTTTAGGTTTAACCATAATAGGAACCAATCACCAATAACCATCCTTCAACAAACCACCTTATTTGCTTTTGATTATTGGAATGTGGTTATTGGCCATTGTTTGGTTTTTGTATCTTGAAAGTTGATTATTATGTTAAGGCCGATGATAGAATTTATTAATAATATGGACCACATCTTCGGGCTTGTCGACCAGGGAAAAAAGACTCAAGTCATTGGCGCCGATGCAGCCGCGGCGCAGCATCACGGACATGATCCAGTGCAGCAATCCCCGCCAGTAGCGCCCTCCGACCAAAATGACGGGAAACTGCGGGATGCGGCCGGTCTGGATGAGGTTCACGGATTCAAACAGCTCGTCCATCGTCCCGTATCCTCCGGGAAAGATGACGAACGCCTTGGCATAACGCACAAACATCACCTTGCGCACAAAGAAATAATGGAATTCCAGGAGGGTCTTGACGTAAGGATTGGCCCTTTGTTCCGTCGGGATATAGATATTGAGGCCGATGGAGGCGCTGCCGGCGCGCGCGGCGCCCTTATTGGCGGCCTCCATGATGCTGGGTCCTCCCCCGGAAATGATCTCATAGCCCGCCTTACCCAACAGATACGCCGTCTTTTCCGCAAGCTTGTAGTATTCATCCTTCGGCGTCAACCTTGAGGAACCGAAGATCGAAACCGCATTCCTGAATTTCGAGAGGGCGCGAAAACCATTGTCAAACTCTTTGGCGATGCGCCGCACCCGGGCGCGATCGTCTTCCTCGTATTCATCGATACGCATATGGAAGTCCGCCGGCCCTGTCTTCGGTTTATGTCTTTCTGTCTTTTTCATGGTTTTAAACGGATTGTAAAGGCCCTTGCCACGCCGTCTTCAGAGAAGCCACGGCAACCTCCGCACACCCTTCGCCCTTGAGGCCGAAAATCTTCAGGATCGGATGTTCCGTCACGCAGCCGGCCAGGCGGACGACGGAACCCTTCATGGCGCGCTCAAAGGCCTTGCGGTGCCGGCCTTCCACTTCCACGACAAAGCGCGAGTGGGACTCGGAAAAAAGGACGAAGTCGTTGCGTTTTTCGCGCCCGCTCCAGGCGACATCGTTCAAAAAAAGGTTCGCGCCCAGACCGCCGGCCAGACACATCTCCGCCAGGGCCACGCCCAGACCGCCCTCGGAACAGTCATGGATGGAACGCACGAGCCCTTTGGCCGAGGCCGACGCCAGATGCTGCATGAGCTTCCTGGCCCGGCTAAAATCGACGACAGGCACCTGGCCGCCTTTGGCCTTTATCCGCTCGTAATAATGCGAACTACCGAGCTCCTGGCGCGTCTCTCCGACGACATAGACCAGGTCCCCCGCGTCTTTAAGGTCCATTGTGACAGAGCGGCCGACATCGGCCATGACGCCTATCGCCGAGATCAAGAGCGTCCCCGGGATCGCAATGGTTCTTTTGCCGTGTGTGAATTCATTGTAAAAGCTGTCCTTGCCGGAGATGAAAGGAACGCCGAAAGCCCTGGCCGCGTCATAACATCCGTAGGCGGCGCGCACAAGGGCGCCCAGCCGGTCCGGCTTATCGGGATTCCCCCAGCAGAAATTATCCAGGATCGCCGCTTCATCGAGAGGACATCCTACGGCCACTAACTGCCTCAAGGCCTCATCGATGCATCCGGCCGCCATCCAGTAAGGATCCAAATCGCCATATTTAAAATTAATGCCGTTGGAAACTGCAAATCCGCGGAGGGAATCGAAACGCGGTTTGATGACACAGGCATCCGACGGCCCGTCATTGGCGGTACCGACGAGGGGCTTGACGACCGTTGCGCCCTGCACCTCGTGGTCATACTGACGGATGACCCATTCCTTGGAGGCGATATTGGGCATGGACAAGAGCCCCAGCAAGTCCTGTGCAAGGTCTTTTTTGGGACGGCGCGCTTTCTCTTTGATGCGCGGCGCCTCCCAGGAAGCGCGCTTGGTCGTGCGCGGCAACCCATCATGCAAAAAGGCCATGTCCAGATCGCACACCTTGTGTCCGTCGTAGAAAAGCTCAAGCCGTCCTGAATCCGTGAATTCCCCGATAACGGTCGCTTCCACATCCTGGCGACGGAAAAGATCGACGAGCCTGTCGACCTTGTCTTTGGCGACGGCCAAAACCATCCGCTCCTGGGCCTCGGAGATCCATATCTCGGTATAACTCAACCCGTGATACTTCAAAAGCACCTTTTCCAGGGTGACGCGCGCCCCGCACTCCGCGCCCATCTCTCCGACGGCGCTCGAAAGACCGCCGGCGCCGCAATCCGTAATCGCCTCATAAAGCCCTTCATCGCGCGCCAGAAGGAGGACATCCAGCACCTTCTTTTCGGTGATCGCATTGCCGATCTGGACGGCCCCGGAAGACAGGCTTTCGGACTCATGCGTGAGCTCGCCCGAAGAGAATGTTGCGCCGTGGATGCCGTCACGGCCGGTCCTGCCGCCGACGACAACGATCACCTCGCCGGCAGAGACCTTCTTGAAAGATTTGTCTTTGGGCAGGATACCGACCGTCCCGCAATACACCAGGGGATTGCCGACAAAACGCTCGTCGAAAAGGACCGCGCCGTTGGCCGTCGGGATCCCCATCCTGTTGCCGTAATCCCGCACACCGCTGACCACGCCTTTCATGACGCGGCGAGGGGCCAGCGCCCCCTGGGGAAGCTTTTGCGCCGGATAATCGAGGGGCCCGAAGCAGAAAACGTCGGTGTTCAAAATGGGTTTGGCCCCCAGCCCCGTCCCGAGGGGGTCGCGGATGACGCCGCCGATACCGGTGTTGGCGCCTCCATACGGCTCCAGCGCCGATGGATGGTTGTGTGTCTCGACCTTGAAACAAAGATTGAAGCGGTCGTCAAAACGGATGACACCGGAATTGTCCTTAAAAACAGAAACACAATAGGGCTTTTTGAGCTGCTGCGTCGCCTTCATGATCGTCTCTTTCAGAAGGTTGGGGATCAGACGGCTGCCGATCTTTTTGGTGTTTCTGGAAACGCCGCCCAACTTTTCGCGATAATCGATGCGGCCGCGGAACGTCTTGTGGACGCAATGTTCCGACCAGGTCTGCGCCAAGGTTTCAAGCTCGCAGTCCGTGGGATTACGCTTGAGGGAACGGAAATAGCGCTGGATCGCGCGCATCTCCTCGATATTAAGATAAAGCTGTCCCGTGCGGCTCAAACGCTCCAGCTCTTTATCGCAAAGATCGACGATATCGACAACCTTAAGGGAAAACGCATAATCGGGAATATTCGAAAAATCGCGCAGGCTGTGCTGGTCTTCCGGCAGGACGGACTGAATCAATTTATTGTAGAGAAGTTTCTCGGCGACAACCATCAGTTCCTGGCGACCGAGCACCCCCTTGAAAAAATATCTCTTGGCCGTGCGGACGGCCTTCACGCTTGAGATCCCCAGATCACGGATACCCCTCAACGCGGACTCTTCCACGGGTTCCATGACGCCGGGATTATAAATGATCTGCAAAGGAGTATATCCTGCGGGGGTCAGAGGGGTCTCGTCCTGCGCATAGACCTCGAAATCCTCAATGACCTGGTCGGTCAAGAGCTCTGCGGCGATGCGCCGGACTTCCGGCTCTGTCGGCGAGCCGATGAGAAAATAGATGCAGTGAAGACGGACGTCTGTGACGCCTTGATACCCCAGGTGGGCGATATCTGCCAGAAGGCCTTCACAGAAACCGCTGAAGACCCCCTCTTTTTCCTTGATTTCTACGCGCCAGTACATTGTGGAAGGACCTTTTTTCGAGAAAAATAGAAGATTTACTATAGCAGAAAAAACGACAAAAATCAATCCCGTTAGAGACGCCGTTTCATCCTAACATATGGCCAACGCTATAAATGGAAACCCCACGGGTATGCCCAATGAATTTCCTGGCGGGGCTTGTCTCTAACGGGATCGATCCGGGCATAACGGCTTCCCAAAAGCCGCGACCCTATCTCTTTCCGGATTTTTCGTGTGGAATATCAATCAAAAACAACCGACGACCCCTGTCATCACAAGCCGAGGTTCTTGAAAATCCTGTTGATATGCCGCAGATAATACCTGATATCGAAGCACGCCTCGATCTCGCCGGCGCTCAGATGACGTTTGACCTTCGGATCGCTCAGGAGGACGCTCTTAAAATCCCTGTTCAGGGAACGTGACGTAAACGCATTTTTCTGGACGATATCGTAAGCCACCGGCCGGCTCAAGCCCTTTTTCATCAGCGCCAGAAGCACGCACTGGGAATAGATCAAGCCGTTGGTCCGCCCCAGGTTAATGAGCATATTCTTGGGATACACATCAAGCCCTTCGGCCACCTCGATAAAAAGATTGAGGACATAGTCCAGGGCGATCGTCGAATCCGGCAGGACCACGCGCTCCACCGACGAATGGCTGATGTCCCGTTCATGCCACAGGGCGATATTCTCAAGGCCGGCCATGGCATTGGCGCGCAGGAGACGGCTTAAACCGCAGATCCGCTCGCAGATGACGGGATTGCGCTTGTGCGGCATGGCCGAAGACCCTTTCTGGTGCTTGCCGAACGGTTCCTCGGCTTCCTGGACCTCGGTGCGGCCAAGATGCCGGATCTCGGTGGCAAACTTCTCCAGGGAAGACCCTGTCATCGCCATGCTCATGAGACAGGCGGCGTGGCGGTCGCGTGGAACAACCTGTGTGGAGCCGTAAGAAACACCAAGCCCAAGCTTGGCACAGACATATTCTTCCACCTCGGGCTCGATGTTGGAATATGTGCCGATGGTCCCGGAAAGCTTGCCGACGGCAATGCCGTGCTGCGTGGCCCGCAGCCGTTCGAGGTTTCTTTTCATCTCGTCGTGCCAAAGGGCGACCTTAAGACCGAAGGTCGTCGGCTCGGCATGCACGCCGTGCGTCCGGCCGATGCACGGCGTGTCTTTATATTTTTTGGCGGTCTTCGCCAAAATCGGCAGCAATCTCTCAACATCCTCAATGAGAATATTGAAGGCATCCCGCATCTGCAGGGCCAGGGTCGTATCCAGCACATCGTTGGACGTCAGCCCCATGTGGATGTATTTGGCGTCCGTCCCGAGGCTCTCTGAAAGATTATTGACAAAGGCGACGACATCATGCTTGGTCTTCTCTTCAATCTCCTTGATTTTCTGGATGTCGATCTTGGCCTTGGCCTTGATGGCGGCGAGGGATTTTTTGGGAATGCGTCCCAGCTTCTGCCAGGCTTCGCACACACAGAGCTCGACAGCCAGCATCGTGTCGAACTTGTGTTCCTCGCTCCACACCTTCGCCATCTTCGGCAGACAATAGCGTTCGATCATGCGTCACCTCTTGATTTTGCCTATAACCAGGTATTTTTCCTCTCAAAATCAACCCCGAGCCTGCGAAAGAAATTTTACATCGGCCTGCCCTGGTGGAAAATTTCCAAGCGCTTAGACGAGGGGTAAACGTTTATTCCTTGATTTTGCCTATAACCAGGTATCTTCCTCCCTAGGAAACAACATCCTTCTGACGGCGCTTACTATACCAAAGTTCAGCGCAAGAGTCAATCTTGTTGCAAACCTTAATTTCCAAAAAAATCTGCAAAAAAAGGCAGGTGTCCTTAACGGCATCTGCCTTTGAATAAACTTTAACTATATGAAAAATAATATCTTATGTCATTTTATTATCTTGTGTGGGACATCGATCACATCATCGTCCTCTCCCTGCTTCGGCCGGGCGTTTCCCAAAGAAAAAAACCAAGATAAGAAAGCAGGCAAGGCGATCAAAAAGAGGAAAAAAAGAAAGCGGCCGATCAGAGGAAAAACAAGAAAAAGAAACAAAAAGCCGAAAAGCGCTCCTTGCGCGAATGCGAACCTCACGACAATGGCCACCAGGAAAAAACCGCCTGCCAGGAGCGCCAAGGCTCCCAGCATGATAAAAAAAGCCGCCACCCTCTGCGGCCAACCGCCAAGGCGAAAACGCTCCGAATGGAAATAAATCTTCATGATTTCCAACAAATGTTATGGATGCCGCCGGTCCTTTTTAAAACCAGCCGCAAAAGGCCAGCGCACAGATCGTCTTGGCATCCAGGATCTTGCCGCGCCGCCAAAGCTCCCGCATCTGGCGCCTCGTAAAAATCTTTGAGTCGAAGACCTCATCCCGGTCTTTGGCCCTAGGGGAAACTTTAAGTCCCTCGGCTTTATAAATGGATATTCTTTCCGTTGCGTAACCAGGGACCGGATAAATCCTTCCTAAAAGAGAAATCCTGGAAGCGGCATATCCCGTCTCTTCCTGGATCTCCCGGCGCGCGCAATCCAGGAGCGATTCGCGGCCTTCCCGCGTGCCGGCAGGAAACTCATAAAGCCAGGTATTGATGGCAGGCCTGAACTGCCTGAGGAGAATCACGCGGTCCCTGTCTAAGAAAGGGACAATCAACGCCGCTCCGGGATGCTCAATGACCTCTACGTCTGCCGTGCGGCCATCCGGCAACCTCCTGCGGCACCGGAGGAGGTCAAATACGCGGCCGCGGTAAATCAGGGCTTTCGCATCATTTTTCATCGCAATAAAAATACCCCCAGAAGGATAAAGCCGATCCCGAACATCTTGGCGGCCGTCAATGTCTCTCCCAAAACAAGGATCCCCAGAAGGAAGGCAATCAAAGGATAGGCCCCTGCAATAGGAGTGACGCGGGACACGTCACCGTCTTTAAGCGCGTTATAAAACAACAACTGGCCGATAAAATTGGCTGAAAAACCGCACAGGGCGATCAGGCCGATGTTACGCGCAGGGGCATGCGCCAGCTCGGACAAAATCTGCGGCCGCGCGACCAGAAGCACGATCGCCCCCGAAGAAACCGCCAGACACCGGATAAAGATGCCCGCGGCAGGCGTCAGCCGCGACAACCCCATTTTTTCAAACACCGGCACCAAACCCCAGACGAAGGCCGTCATCAAAGCAAAATAATAAGATTTCATGCGTCTCCTTGATTTTGATAAAAACAGAGGCAACCTGGTCTGCCGCCTGCATGAATGCCTAATGTCGAAATCCAAATAACGAATGAATTTCCACTGCCATCAATATCAAATTTGAGACCGTTACAAAAGTCAGCAACGCTCTCAATCTGAGCATTAAAACATTAGAAATTCCTTCGGCATTGGTTATTAGAAATTTAACCGCGCAATCCTATTCCCTGATCATCGTCAACAGCATCTTGAAACGCTCCTTGGCAAATACCGCGTGAGGCACGCCTGCCGGCATGATGACGAGGCCTCCGGCCGACGCGACGACCTCGTCGTCTCCGATCAGGATCCGGGCCTGTCCTTCCAGGACCTGGACAACGGCATCGAAAGGCGCCGTATGCTCGCTCAGATTCTGCCCGGCATCAAAAGCGAACAACGTGATAGTCCCTGTTTTCTTATCGACGAGAGTCTTGC
>Ga0302253_1001059_pt1 | contig 18279 bp, 11 predicted proteins | sample AAG_RA_Trp_MG_FD_193537 | JGI IMG/M metagenome (GOLD analysis project Ga0302253, IMG submission 193537) | Enriched activated sludge microbial communities from anaerobic digester in WTTP, New Holstein, Wisconsin, United States - AAG_RA_Trp | ecosystem: Engineered > Bioreactor > Anaerobic >...
TAATCCACGGTCATCTGAAAATCGGAAAGGAAACTCATGCCGAGGAGTCCGTCAAAATGGGTGTCATCGTAAGATTCATGCATGAAAAACGCCCGGACGTTCTCCTTGACGGCGCCGCCCACGTCGAGTTTATCAATGAAAACCTCTTCCGCCACCTTCATGCCGCCTGCTGTGGACACATAACCCCGCCGCCGGTCTTCCGGAATATCCTGATTGAGCTGATTCAATAATTTTACATTGATTTTTATGGCGGTCGCCCCCGTATCGACGAGCATTTTGGCGGGAATGTAGTCATTGATCATGACATGAACCAGCATCCCCTGACCGATCGGTTCGAATGGGATGATATATTCTTTGAAATCCTGCTTGGAAGAAGGTTGTTTGATGGTCTGAAATGGGATGTTTTTGCCTTTTGTTGACGATGTAGTCGGCGGTTCATCCGAATAATGAGACACCCCCTCTTCGTCGACCCAACGATAAAGGTCACCGGAAAATGACACGCTCGGACGGCCCCAAAAAACAGCGATGCATGTGAGAACGCTAAGTAAAATAATAAGATATGAAAATTCCTTTATCTTTCCCAATTGTCGGTTGCCGGAAGTTTTGCTGTCGGCTGGTCCGCTGTGTCGCTGAAAGTATTTTGTCTTTTTCATTGCACCATCCCCCGAAAAAGTCATCGCGTATTATCACGCCTGATTTAATCAAGTTTACAGTTCATGTTTTATATTCGGACGGATCCGGCCAAAACTTGATAGGGACGCCGATCTTTATCAATGAAAATTGGTAAGAGACTCATTTTTCAACAAAAAACGGATGCTGAGCCTCCAGAAAAGACGCCACAACGGCGTTGAATATTTCAGGCTGTTCAATGGGGACTGCGTGATGGGCGTTGGGGATGACAGTCAACTTTGCATGGGGCATCCGGGTGATAAACGCCTCCTTGAATGCGACCGGAGTGTAGTCGAGATCGGAGGCAATAACCAATGTCGGGAGGGTTATACCGGCGATCCGATCTGCCACACTCCATCCCATGATGGCCTTCATTGAGGCCAGGTAGGCACGTTTGTCGTTTTCCGCCCAGCGTTCGATAAACGTTTCCCGAATCGATGCCTGTTCCATCGCCGGGAAAAGATCCCGGGCAAGGCTTTCACCCATTTTTCGCATGCCTTGGATACGTATGGTCATGAAACGCCGGAGCATTTTCATGATCAGGCGTAGCGATCTCAGTTTAACCTGGGGTCCGACATTCACAACGGTCATGCTTTTCAAAAGGCGGGGATGATCCACGGCGAGTTGGAAGGCGATCATGCCGCCCAGTGAGAGCCCAACGACATGAACGGGTGATTCCGTCAGGGCTTTGATCAGCTTCGCCGTATCGGCGGCGAAAAGCTTTATGCTGTAAGGGCCTGGGGGACGGCTCGATTGGCCGTGCCCCCGGATGTCGAAAACGATGACCCGGTAAAAACGGGAGAAAAAATCGATCTGGGGCTGCCAATCCCGACCGCTGGAACCCAGGCCGTGGATGAACACAAGCGGTTCTCCATGACCCGACACGTCATAGTGCAGGGTCATATCACTTAGTTGCAGAAACGGCATAGGGCTTTACTGAGGTCTCCCGGGTCCTGAGCCGACAGGCACGGCCTCCAGCACTTCCACCTTAACCCCGCCGTAGCTGACACCTCGTCCGGAATGGTAAAAATCCACCTCCGAATTGCCCGTGACCACGTCGAGCACCGTGGTGATCCCGGCTTTAAGCTGGAGAAACAGCGAAACATCGATATCTTTGTCGGCGTAGTAGACCCAGAACTCGAAAGTTTTGGAAATATTCGTCTGCTGGGGTGTTTCGGTACCGGCAATGAAAACGGTTTTGTCGAGAATCGTGCTTTGCTGGTAGATGTTGCCCTGATCACCATAAAGTTCGGCCCTCAGCAGGGCGTGGCCGCCCGATGCCCCCAGGGTTGCCATCCGTCCCATGTAGGCGATGTCGTAGATGGTCACCCGCAGTTTGCCATGCATGACATTGCCGCCCATCCGCTTAACACGCAAGCGCGTTCCGACGCGGGCCGAGTAGGTTGCCTTGCCTTTCAGGGTTGCTTTCGCGAGCGCACGGGCGGATTTTTCCGCCAAGGAAACCTTTACGGCACCGCCGGTCAGTTTCTTAATTAAATCACGGTCTACATTGGTGGTGCTGATCTGGGCGGTTTTGAAATCATAAATCGCGCCTTTGACCAGGGGAACATCTACCCAGGGCTCTGAGTAAGCCGGTTCCGAAACAAAAAGGGAAAAAATGATCAGGCAAAGCGAAGCAGCCCACAGGTGTTTCCCACATCCCTGATGACGCATGTTTCCCTCCTTCTTTTAGGTGGCCCGGATAAAACCAACGGGACATTCATTCAGCACCCTGTGCCACCACAAAACCCCGTGCAGGCGTACCCGTGTCCGCCGGTGTGCCGGCCATCTGGGCCAGGTAAACCGCGCCGAGGGTCTTGATATGTTCGGCAACGTTGTCGAAGTAATTGAAGTGAGTCTGTTCCTCATCGATGATGGTTTCGAAAAGTTTTACACTGATGCTGTCACCGTTGTCGCGGCAGACCGCCAGGAACTGGTTGTAATCGTCAACCGTGTCGTCTTCCAACTTGGCGTCGAAAGAGAACACCACGTCGACTTTCTGGGCCTTGACCGTTTTTGCGGCGGCATCGGTAGTCGGTTCTCCGCCCAATTCCTTGATCCGTTCGGCGAACATTTCGGCGTGGCGCATTTCATCGATGGCGATCAGTTTGACCTTCAGGGCCAGGTCGCCGTAATCGGCATTGTCCAGGTTGTAATGCTGGTTCATGTACTGGTGGATAGCATGCAGCTCCATCGAGCGAGCCTTATTCAATGTTTCGATGACCTTTTCCTTCCTTTTTTCTCTTGCCGTCTGTGCCATGGTTCGCCTCCTTTAAATTGTTGGGAAAAGTCCGTTGTTTTTATGCCTTATTCAATCCCCAAATGATGCCAATGAAATAGTAACACTATTACTTTGTGTGGGGAAGAACCCAATGCTCCCAATAGAGCTGCCCCGACATTATTTTTTAAAAAATATAAACTTAGTACCAAAGGACAATTGAATAGAAAAAGCTTCAGGGATAACTAAAAACCCATGCCCCATTTTTGATCTAAAAGAGGCGCCTCTACATGATTACTTATTAAATATAATTTGTTATAAGCTATTATCAGCATTATGAGGATGAAGTCCTGCTCAAACGTTTGCAATGACTTGTCAACGTTAATAAATAAACGCAGCCGTAAATATAGTCAACTTCCTTTTGATGTTGACCAGCATGTTACCTGAAAACAAATTTACTTCATATAAACCAAAATGTAGGGATGTGTGGCCGTGGCTAAAGTCCACAAGGCAGCTTCCTTTTCAATTGATGAATCATCAACAAGCACAGGAAGGACTGATTACATCTACAAAAAATGATGAACATGCTACAAACATTGTATAACGTTCTAAACAGACCATGCTTTGCGACGCAGGTAGTAAAATTATAATACAAATAATATTATATAGTTATAAGTATCACGGATATGGAATATTTTTTGGTATGTACTTTGCGAATAAGGTTAACGGTTTTATTGTCATTTTACGTTGTTTAACCTCTTTTCTCGGGAGACTTAAATCCCAAAAGGGCAAGCTGTTAAGCATTAAAGCTATCAACTAATATTTAATAGATGAAATAAGGGAGGAAAAAACCATGTCCGAAATCACAGGGACCGACGGGAACAACAAGATCACTACAGGCAGCGGCAACGATACAATCTACGCATTAGCAGGCAATGACATAATCAACTCAGGATCGGGAAATGACACCATCGATGCCGGTGCAGGCAACGATGTGATCAATGCAGGATCAGGAAACGATACGGTTTCTGCCGGCACAGGCAACGATATTATTGACGGCGGATCAGGGAACGATACCATTTATGCGGGCGATGGGAATGACATTATCGACGGCGGTACGGGAAACGATATCATCGATGCTGGCGCCGGGAATGATCTTATCGATGCCGGATCAGGAAGTGACATCGTTGATGCCGGTTCCGGCAACGACACCATTATTATGGATGTCGATAATCAACAGGATTACGTCGATGGGGGTCTCGGAGTCGATACAGTCGATTACTCTGCATACAAATCCAACTTGGAAGTGACCCTGAATGACGAGGCGACGGCTATTGTCTATGGATCGGGCAGCACGACCACGAACTCGGATATCATTTTAAATGTTGAGAACTTTATCAGCGGTTCCGGTAACGATAAAATTACCGGCAACAGCAGCGACAATATGATCGATGGTGGTTCCGGCAACGATATTATTTCCGGTGGCGCCGGCAATGACAAACTCTATGGCGGACATGGTTACGATTGGATCGACGGCGGTGAGGGAAACGACTGGATCAGCGGCGGCAGTGGCGGGGATCAACTTTTCGGTGGAGCCGGCAACGATACGGTGCTTGGATCGAGCGGAAACGATACGATCCGCGGTGGGTCGGGTGATGATGTGATCGGAAAAAAATGACGAATCTCGTCATTGGTGCAGTAACGAAAGCGGAAACGACGTCATTTACGGCGATGGTCGGGAGAGTATGTACGATATCAATACTCTTGCGGCGGTAGCGGGCAGCGATACCATTTACGGCGGCAGCGGCAGCGATACCATCTATGGAGATAATGGCAACAATCTCAGTGGCAGTGATGCCGGTGGCAACGACGTCATTTATGCCGGAAACGGCACCGATAAGGTTTACGGCGAAGGCGGCGACGATACCATTTACGGTGAGAATGGCAATGACATTCTCGATGGCGGAGCGGGAAACGATGTTATCAATGGTGGTGAGGGTCGTGACGTGGTGTTTGGCGGTGCGGGCGACGATACCATCAAAGGTGCCGACAGCCAGGATCTGCTTTTTGGCGGGTCGGGTAACGATGTCATCGGCAGCAATGACACCTCACGGCACTGCGACGGCGGAGAGAACGGGAGCGATACGATCTATGGAGACGGCAGGGAATCTTATAGTTCCTACGCCACGGCAACGGTGCTGGGCAATGACACGATTTACGCCGGCAGGGGCAGTGACATCATCTTCGGCGATAACGGAGATAATCTTAACGGTAGCGGTATCGGAGGGGATGACACCATCTATGCCGGAAACGGCAATGATAAGGTTTATGGTGAAGGAGGAAACGACCAGCTTTTCGGCGAAAAGGGATATGACACAATATCCGGAGGCGCCGGTAACGACATTATTACCGGTGGCCTCGACGCGGATAAACTGACCGGTGGTGCCGGGCACGACACGTTCGCTTTCAGCGCTGCCGTTACCGAGTTTGATCACGATGATCATCATCATCATCATCATTGTCATCATGAAGGCTATGATCACGATCACCTGGTCAATTGGTCAGACTCCACCGTCTGGGCCATGGACACAGTCACCGACTTTCAGGGCATCCACGATCCCGGTTCGACCGAAAACACGGACAAGCTCGATTTGCATCAACTTTTGGGCGACACGGTTGATCTGACATGGAGTGGAACAACGCCTACCCCCAATGGTGTATGGTTTACGAAGGGGACCGACTACTGCGGCAATCAGGTAACTTATGTTTACGCCGATATTACAGGCAACCCAGACTATCCTGAATTAGCAATAAAATTGATGGGATGGCATGATCTGACCAACAATGATTTTATCGGGGTAACGAACGCCAGTGTCACAATCGATCCATCCGATATTGCAGGCGCTGCAACGGAAATCGCGGATAATGCTTCGGGCGAGAATATAAATGATCATTCGGCGGCAGGTACCATCAACTTTACCGATACCGACTTCGGCAGTGTGCATACCGCAACAGTTACACCACAGGTAAGCGGTTATGTCGGTTCATTTACGCTTGGCGCGCTGGATGATGTAAATACCAATGTCGGCTGGTCTTTCAACGTGAATGATAGCGCGCTAGATTCTCTGGCGGCAGATGAGCAGTTGATTCAAAAATATGATGTAACGATTGATGATGGTGCGGGCGGTGCTGCGATTCAGACTGTGACGATCACGATTCAGGGGACGAACGACGGCGTGACGATTACCAGCGGTGTCCAGGCGGGTACGGTGACGGAAGACGCAGCCGACACGGCGAGTTTGACCGACACGTTGAGCGTGGCGGGTACGGTGGCCTTCGACGATGTCGATCTGACGGATGGTCACACGGCGAGTTTTGCGCAGACTTCCGGCACCACGACTCTGGGGACGTTTGCTTTGGGTAGTGTGAACGACGACGGGACGTCAGCGGGTTCTGTTGGTTGGACCTACAATTTGAACAACAGCGCGGCTCAGTACCTGGCGGCGGATGAGAGCGTAACCGAGGTTTATACGGTCACGGTGACGGACGATTTTGGGGCGACGGCGAGCCAGTTGGTGACGATTACGATCACGGGTACGAACGATGCTCCGGTGATCACGACGGCGGTAGGCGGCAATGAGGATACGGCAGTCGAGGCGGGTGTTGTTCCCGGTGATGCGGATGCGAGTGGCATCCTGAGTTCCTCTGATGTCGACACAGACGCCACGGCGACCTGGAGCGGAGACGCGACCGGCACTTACGGCAGCTTTGCCATCAACGCGGCGACGGGAGCGTGGACCTACACGTTGAACAACGCCGATTCAGACACGGATGCTCTCAAAGAGGGTGCGATCGTGACCGATACGTTCCTGGCGACGGTGACGGACGATTTTGGGGCGACGGCGAGCCAGTTGGTGACGATTACGATCACGGGTACGAACGATGCTCCGGTGATCACGACGGCGGTAGGCGGCAATGAGGATACGGCAGTCGAGGCGGGTGTTGTTCCCGGTGATGCGGATGCGAGTGGCATCCTGAGTTCCTCTGATGTCGACACAGACGCCACGGCGACCTGGAGCGGAGACGCGACCGGCACTTACGGCAGCTTTGCCATCAACGCGGCGACGGGAGCGTGGACCTACACGTTGAACAACGCCGATTCAGACACGGATGCTCTCAAAGAGGGTGCGATCGTGACCGATACGTTCCTGGCGACGGTGACGGACGATTTTGGGGCGACGGCGAGCCAGTTGGTGACGATTACGATCACGGGTACGAACGATGCTCCGGTGGTGAGTGGAAATATTGACATTGCACCGATTGCAGAGGACAGCGGTGCACGGATCATCACTCAGGCGGAACTGCTAGCGAACGCATCTGATGTGGATAATGGTGCATCTTTGACAGCTGCAAACTTGACGATTGTGTCAGGAAATGGAGTGCTGGTCGATAATCTAGATGGAACCTGGACCTATACACCAGTATCGAACGACGATACTTCGGTGAGCTTCAGTTACACCGTGAGCGATGGCATTGCTGCACCGGTTACCGCAAGCGCGTCATTAGATATCACGCCGGTGAACGATGCACCGGAGCTTATGCTGCACTCAACAGTTAACGTAAGCCACAGTGTTGGCGATAATTTTCAAAACATTGCCTACAACAACAACACCGGCGACACAAACTGGTCGACAAACTGGACAGAAACAGGCGACGACGGGGATGCCGCCATTAATGGGTATGAATTATTAGGATTTTTCATCACTCCTGATGATGTTGGCATTACTGCTGACCCAGCACCAAACATGAGTTTGCGGTTAAGTGATTTTAGTGATGCATGGTTTAATTCTGACGGCGATGAAACTGACGTCGCAATTCAACGTACTGTCGACCTTTCCGGGGCCACCTCGGCGACTTTAAGTTTCGATTATCGCAGTGTGCTGAGTGAATCTGACGATGATGTATACATCCAAATATCGACGGATGGGACAAACTTTACAACACTCCTGAACCTTGACAGCAGCAACGATAATTCCACCTATCAGACAGCAAGTTACGACATCTCAGCCTATATATCGTCAAATACGACCATCAGGTTCGTAGCAACTGGGACAATGGAAGAGGCTGACCTAGCGTTTATCGACAACATCAACATCGCCTATACCGTGCCGACGGTTCCAACTTATATTGAAAAGGGTGATGCCATCGTGCTGGACGGTGCAGCGACCATCAGTGACATTGAACTCGACACGGCGAACAGTTACGCCGGTGCGACCTTGACGCTTGGCCGGCAGGGCGGTGCAGTTTCGACCGATGTGTTTGGCGGAACAGGGGCACTTGCCTTAAGTGGCGGTGATGTAATCTATGGTGGAAACACTGTGGGAGCGTACAACCAGACAAATGGAACGCTCACGATCACGTTCAATGCCAATGCGACCACTGCGGTGGCAGATGGTGTGCTGCAATCTCTCACCTACGCCAGCACCAGCGATGCCCCGTCGGCGACTGCGGAGATTGTCTATACCTTTAGCGACGGCAATGTTGGTGCCCAGGGTACCGGCGGTGCTCTTTCGGCGACAGGCAGCATTACGGTCAATATCACAGCGATAAATGATGCACCGGTGATTACCAGCAATGGCGGCGGAGACACGGCGGTTGTGAATGTTGCCGAGAATTCGACGTCAGTGACCGCAGTAACAGCTATCGATCCCGATCTGACGACGCCGACCTATGCGATCGTTGGCGGTGCGGATGCTGCGAAGTTCCATATCGACAGCGCAACAGGTGTGCTGACATTTGTGTCGGCGCCCAACTTTGAGTCACCGACCGACAGTGGCACAAACAACGTCTACGATGTCATTGTGCAGGCCACCGATGGTTCACTCATCGATACGCAGTCCATCGCAGTAACGGTGACGGATGTGAATGATGCGCCGGTACTTAGTCTTATAAAAAATGTCCGAGACGAATTTAATAGCGCATCGTACAGTAATAATGACGGCAGTTCAAATTGGGCGACCAACTGGACGGAAAGCGGAGAAACCACCAATGCGAGTAGTGGGGACATCCAAGTGACCACAGAGTCGTCAAATCTGCTATTGCGTTTTGGTGACAACACTGGAGATGGTACTGACGATTCGATTCAGCGTTCAGTCAATCTTAGCGGTGCGGACTCTGCTACACTTAGTTTTGATTACAAACGTGTTGCTCTGGATAGCTCAAGCGACCAAATCCGCGTACAAATTGCAAGCGATGGAGTGAACTTTACAACGATTGAGACGATCCAGGGTGCCGCCAACGATTCAGACTACCTCACGTTCACTGCGGATATTTCTTCTTACATCTCTGCAACGACTGTTTTGCGGATCATTGCTGATGGCGATCTCGATTCTGGCGATTATGTCTATATCGACAATGTCAACATCGCCTACACCGTAACGCCAACGCTGGCGGCGGTGGATGAGGACGCCGGTGCGCCGGTTGGTGCAGTCGGGACGCTGGTTTCGAGTCTGGTCGATCTCAACCCGCCCGCAACCGGTAACAACAACGTAAGCGATGTTGACGCTGGTGCCGTAACGGGCATTGCGGTTACCGCTGCCGATGCGGCCAACGGAACCTGGTTCTATTCGCTCGACGGTGGCGCAAACTGGATCGCGCTGGGTACGCCCGCAGATGGATCGGCCAGGCTTTTGGCGGCAGACGCGAACACCCGGCTCTACTTCCAGCCCAACGCCGACTATGACGGCAGTGCCAGCATCACCTTCCGGGCTTGGGATCAGACAAGCGGCGCCAACGGTGACCTGGCAGATACGACGGTGAACGGCGGTAGCACGGCGTTTTCGACAGCTACGGCCACGGCGACAGCAGATGTAACAGCAGTAAACGATGCACCGGTCATTACGTCCGATGGCGGTGGTGTCTCGGCCGCGCTTAGCATTGCTGAAAATTCAATGCTCGTGACCGACGTCAATGCAAGCGATATCGACAACCCGACGCTTACCTATTCAATTGCAGGCGGCGCCGATGCGGCGAAATTCAGCATCGACAGCGCGACAGGTGTGCTGACGTTTAAAACAGCGCCCAACTTTGAGTCGCCGACTGACAGCGATGCAAACAACATCTATGATGTGACCGTGCAGGCTTCGGATGGCATTCTAACCGATACACAGAACATCGCGGTCACAGTGACGAATGATCCGACGGAAGTGCCGACGGCAACCGTTAACATCACAGCCATTGTCTCAGACAGCGGCATTTCTTCGACAGACTTCATCACGAATGATACGTCGCTGACCGTATCCGGTACGAACACCGCGTTGGGGGCCGGAGAAAAGATCCAGGTCAGCAGTGACGGTTTGACCTGGGCGGATGTTGTGCAAAACACCGCCACGACGTGGAGTTACGCCGATCCGACAGACCATTCGTCCAGCTTTACCTATCAGAGCCGGGTGATTAACGCGGATAATAATGTGGGCAATATAGACAGTCAGGTGGTTACGATCGATACAGCGGCACCAACGGCCACGGTGGACATTACGGCCATTGCCAATGACACCGGTGTCTCCTCAACCGACTTCATTACAAGCGATACATTACTGACGGTGTCAGGGACCAATACGGCGCTTGGCAGCGGTGAGAAGATCCAGATCAGCGGCAACGGCGGCAGCACCTGGTCGGATGTGACCCAGAACACGGGTACCACCTGGAGCTTTGTCGATGTGACGACGCATAACACGAGCTTCACTTACCAGGTACGGGTGGTAGATACAGCCGGCAACATTGGCAATACCGACAGCCAGGCAATTACGATCGATACGTCTGCTGCGGCACCGGGCGCGCCGGATCTGATCGCAGCATCAGACTCCGGTTCGTCGAGTACCGACAACATCACCAGCGACAATACGCCAACCGTCACCGGCAGTGGAGCCGAAAGTGGTGCTACAGTCACACTCTATGAAGGCGCGATCGTGTTGGGCATGACCACGGCCGATGGTTCCGGAAACTGGACGATCACAAGTTCCACACTTGGCAGCGGCACACACACGCTGACGGCAAAGCAGACTGACATTGCGGGCAATACCAGTGCGGCCTCGGCTGGCTTGGCGGTGACCATTGATACTACAGCGACAGTGCCGGCGATCACTTCAATTGCTACCGATAGTGGTGCCATTGGTGACCATATCACGAATGATACCAGTCTAACGATCAGTGGTACGGCGGAAGCCAACAGCACAGTTACGGTGTATCGAGACGGCGTATCGATCGGAACGGCGACGGCAAACGGCAGCGGAGCTTGGAGTATAGCGGACGGCACGCCGCTGTCGAATGGCAATACCTATCAATATTCGGCAATGGCGACAGATTTGGCGGGGAATACAAGCGGGGCTTCTGCGAATTACGCAGTGACCGTTGACACAACCGCGCCGTCAGCGCCGAGTGCTCCGGATTTGATGTCGTCGTCCGACTCCGGTTCATCGAATACTGACAACATCACCAACGACAATACGCCAACGGTTACCGGCAGCGGAGCCGAGGCAGGTGCCACAGTCACGTTATACGATACCAATGGCACCACCGTGTTGGGTACGACAACAGCGGATGGTTCCGGCAACTGGACGATTACCAGTTCTACACTGAGCAACGGTACTCACACACTGACGGCAAAGGTAACCGATGCCGCGGGCAACGCGAGTGCGGCTTCCGGAGGCTTGGCGGTGACGATAGACACCTCGGCTCCAACGGTGACGGTGACGTCGAATCCTTCCTCTGTGGGATACCATCAGACCTCGACTATCACCTATCAGTTTAGCGAGGCAGTGGTCAACTTTGATGAATCTGATACTACGGTTTATAGAGGTACTTTGAGCAACTTTACACCGGTCGACGGCGATACGTATACTGAAAGTTTCTATAGCACAAGTTTTCTTAGCTCATCTGTTAGCGTTACATCTAACAGTTATAGTGATCTAGCCGGAAATCTTGGTTCTGGTGGCAGTGTTGGAAATCTTCCTGCAGGCGTGGCTGGCGAGCCCATCAACCTGGCGCTGACCGATCCCACCGCGGATGAAAACGATCTGATCACGCTGACGATTACAGGTATGCCGTCGGATTGGGTGTTGAACAGCGGGACAAAACAGGCCGATGGGAGCTGGATCGTGGAGACAAACGATCCGGGCAGTCTGACGGTGACGACGCCGGCAGGATTTACCGGTGCGCTGGTGCTCAATGTAGCCCAGAGCTGGACAAACGCCGACGGCACAACAGGCAGCGCCGTCATTCTCGACAACGTCGAAGCCTTCGCGCCTAGCTCGCCGATCTTTGCTGTGTCGGCGGACGACCATCTGACCGGTTCGAGCGGAGATGATCTGTTCGTCTTTGCTCAGCCGATTGCAAACGATGTGATTCACAATTTCGACGCAGTGGCGGACAAGATCGACCTGATCGGTTTCACCGGTATCAACGGTTTTGCCGACCTGACTATTGCCAACGACGGCAACGGCAACGCCGTGATCACCCTGGCGAGCGGTTCGACGATTACGGTCCTGGGCATCGATGCCGCAGCGCTGACCGCAAACAACTTCGCGTTCAATGCGGAGCCGGTCACGGTCAACGCAGATCAAATGACGATCGGTGACGGGGCCATCCTGCCTCTGGGCGGGACGATCGAAAACAGCGGGACGATCCAACTCAACTCGACGGGCAATGAAACTGATCTTGAGATCCTCTACCAGGGTGCGAAACTCCAGGGGGGCGGACAAGTTCTGCTCTCCGACAGTGACCGGAACGTGATCTTCGGTGGCAGCGCCGACACGGTGCTGACCAATGTGGACAACACAATTTCGGGCGCCGGGCAATTGGGCGCCGGGCAGATGACGCTGGTCAATGAAGGCCTGATTCTCGCCAGCGGCATCAATTCTCTCGTGATCGATACGGGAAGCAATGTCATTACGAACGCCGGCACTCTGGAAGCCACCGGAGACGGCGGTCTGATTGTCGAAAGCGCTGTCAACAATGCCGGCCATCTGTGGGCCAACGGCGGCGACATTACTTTCAACGGTGATGTCACCGGTGCCGGAGATGCGACGATCAGCGGAGCGGCAACTCTCAAATTCGGCGGCGCCTCTGCGGCCGATACCAACTTTGCGGACGGCGGGGATGGCATCCTGAGTCTGGAACAATCGTCCGGTTTCACCGGCGTGGTTTCCGGGTTCAATGAAGGCGATGCCATCGATCTTGGGGACGTCGCATTCGGCAACGGTACGGGTACGACGATCCGCTACGCGGACAATGGCACGGGAACGGCAGGCACGCTCATCGTAAGTGATGGAATCCATACAGCCAATATCGCGATACAGGGCCAGTACACGACTGCCGGTTTTGAAGGCACTTACGATGCGGATAACGGCACAGCCGTGGCCTATAACAGCGTCCATGCTGGCGGCAATTACGATCAACTGGTGCTCGGTGGGACGGGTAATGACGTCCTGACCGGAGACAGTTGGAGTGACCTGCTGGTCGGCGGCGAAGGGAACGATATCCTCGTCGGCGGACTTGGCAACGACACATTGAACGGCGGCGGCGGAGCGGATACATTCGTCCTCAGCCAGACCGGTACGGCGAACGCGGATCACATCGTCGATTACAATGCATTGGCCGGCGACAAGCTCGATCTCTCCGACATGCTCGATTTCAGCACCGGAGATGATGTGCTCGACTTTATCAAGCTGACGCAGGACGGCGACAACACCACAGTCCAGGTGGATGTCGATGGCGCAGCGAACGGTGCAAACTTTGTCGATGTCTGCACCCTCGACAACTATGGCGCTTCGGGTACGGATCAGGTGGCGGTGTTGATCGACGGCGTGGATCACAACCTAGCTATTTAACTTTGTATTTGCTGTTTGGCTGTTTTGACAGGCGGCATATGCTCCAACATGACGGCCGTGGGAGATGGAATGGAAATTCTTCCACGGCCGTTTTGCATGATTGCTGTCGCTGTTGCCGGTGTGACGGAAATTTTCTTTGAAGTTGACAAAAGCGATGCGTTCACGATAACTGGTCGTAAGGATTCGGGTCCGGTTTTCGGGACGTGGCGCCGTGCTCGATAGGCATAATCGTAATTTCAATTTCTTTATTATACTCTGAAGAAATCTTCAGTATATTTAATGGGATACGGATATCTCGCATTTGCTCGAAATGACATTCTTACGATTTTGTTGCATTATTATTAATGTTAGTGCGAGCGGCAAGAAAGAGGTAATTTGGCAGAAAATCCGAAGAAATACTACGCAGTGGCCAGGGGAAAGAGACCGGGCATTTATAAGACCTGGTTCGGGCCGACGGGTGCCGAGGTCCAGATCCGGGGTTTCGCCGGTGCGAAATACAAGGGTTTTGCCACCCGTGAAGAGGCGGAGCAGTGGCTGAACGATCCAACGATTGCTGCTTCGATTTCAACAACTAAAGCACCAATTGCATCAAATGCAACTATCGAAACAAGTGTCCCGTCACCCGGACAGATCCTCATGTACACCGACGGGGGCTGTCGGGGCAATCCCGGTCCGGGTGGTTACTGTGCGATTATCGACGATGGGGAAAAGCGGACGGAACTGTTCCGGGGTTACCGCCTGACGACGAACAACCGTATGGAACTCATGGCCTGCATCGCCGGTCTGGAGTCGTTGAAAAAATCATCGGACATTGTACTCCACAGCGATTCCCGCTATGTCGTGGATGGGATGACCAAGGGTTGGGCTCGGAGATGGCGGAGCCGCAACTGGATGCGGACCAAGACGGAGGCCGCCGAAAACGCTGACCTGTGGTCCCGCCTCCTGGAGTTGTGCGATAGCCACCGTGTGACATTTGTCTGGGTTCGGGGACACGCCGGGCACCCGGAGAACGAGCGCTGTGACCAACTGGCCACGGGCGCCGCGGACGGGAAAGCTTTGGCGGAGGACCGTCCCTATATCGAAGGCCGCACGAAGTTGTCTCCCGACTTGCTTGGATGATCACACCATTTCGATTTATAGCGTGTGTCATTCCGGCGAAGAGAATGTGTCTTGTTACCCAATTTACGCTTGAGGTCATTCTGAACAAAGTTAAAAATCTAATAATCACGGCATTTTGAGAGATAGAGATCCTTCGGCTACCACCTCAGGATGACATGCCGGCACCGCCTCCAGGTCCGGCATGATACGTTTTCTGTTGTGTTGGATACTCCGATGTCACCCCGGGCGCCGACCCGGGGTCCATTGGCAGTGCGTGGCGCTGCCTATGCATTCGTAACAAAAACAGGTATTTACAATGGCTTTGATCGCTTTAAAAGATATCAGCTTCGGTTTCGGTGGTCCCCTGCTGCTGGAACAGATCAACCTGCAGATTGAGCGGGGCGAGCGCATCTGTCTCGTGGGCCGCAACGGTACGGGGAAATCCACCCTGCTGAAAATCTTAAATGGCGACCTGATCCCGGACAGCGGCACCCTCAGCAGAGCACAGGGTGTCAGAACAGCCTTTCTCCCCCAGGAGGTGCCCGCCGACCTGACGGGCAGCATCTACGATGTCGTGGCTGGTGGTGTGCCCCACCATGCGAACCTACTCCGCGAATATCAGCGCTTTACTTCCTCGCCTGAAGCGTCCTACAACGAGGCCGCCCTGGAACGGATCAACCACCTCCAGTTTGACCTGGAGGCAGCGGGCGCCTGGGCGTTCCATCACCAGATCCGGATGGTCGTCTCCCGGATGGACCTCGACCCCGACGCCGACTGCGCTGTCCTGTCTGCGGGTATGCGGCGGCGTGTCCTGATGGCCCAGGCTCTGGTTACAGACCCGGATATCCTGTTTCTCGACGAGCCGACCAACCATCTCGACATCGACGCCATTCTCTGGATGGAGCAGTTTCTTCTGCGCTCCATCAAAACGATGGCTTTCGTCACCCACGACCGGGCTTTCCTGAAACAACTCGCCACCCGGATCGTGGAAATCGACCGGGGCAGCCTGATCTCTTTTCCGGGAAACTATGACCGATACATTAGCCGGAAAGAAGAACTGCTGGAAAATGAAGAGAACCGAAACGCCGAATTCGACAAGGTTGTGCAGAGGGAAGAAACGTGGCTGCGGCAGGGAGTCAAGGCCAGAAGGACCCGGAACGAAGGCCGCGTCCGGGCACTGTTGGCGATGCGCGATGAAGTCGCCAGGCGTCGCGATCGGGCTGGCAATGTCCGCCTCCTGCAACAGGAAGCGGAACGATCGGGCAGAATGGTGATCGAAGTTAAGAACCTGGATTATGCCTATGAGAACCTGCCGATCATCCGGGATTTTACGTTCACCCTCATGCGGGGAGACAAGGTGGGCATTATCGGTCCGAACGGCTGTGGCAAGACGACCCTCCTGCGCCTTTTGCTGAAAGAACTCGAACCGCAGACAGGATCGATCCGCCACGGCGTCCGCCTGGAGGTGGCCTATTTCGACCAACTGCGGGCGCAGCTCGACGAAACGAAGACTCTCCAGGAAAATGTGGTCGAAAAAGGGGATACGGTGACGGTTAACGGCAAGCCCAGGCACATCGTCGCCTATCTGCAGGACTTCCTTTTTACCCCGACTCAAGCGCGAGCCCCCATCACGGCCCTGTCCGGTGGGGAGCGGAACCGGCTCCTGCTGGCCAAGCTCTTCACCCGGCCCTCCAATGTGCTGGTTCTCGATGAGCCGACGAACGACCTCGATGTGGAGACTCTGGAACTCCTCGAAGCGATGCTGGTCGATTACCAGGGCACAATCCTGCTCGTCAGCCATGACCGTACCTTCCTGGATAATGTGGCGACGGCCACCCTGGTTTTCGAAGGTCAGGGCAGGGTGCAGGAATATGTCGGCGGTTATGAGGACTGGATGAAGCAGCGGGCGCCGGAGAAGGAGGCGGCGCCGGAAAAGCCGAAGAAGGAGAAACCCCAAAGCGCTGCGACCGGTCCCCGGAAGCTGACCTTCAAGGAGCAGCGTGAACTGGAAGCCCTGCCGGGCCTGATCGAAGCCCTGGAAATCGAAAAGCAGGACCTCTTTTCCTCCCTGTCCGACCCCGAATTGTACAAAACCGCCGGTCAGGACGTGGCCCGTCTGCAAACCCGCCTGGACGAACTGGAAGCGGAACTGGAAGTAGCCTATAACCGGTGGGAATTGCTGGAAGATATTGTTCTGCAGGCAAAGGGATGAATGATGTATCCCGTTCTGGGAACCCGCGGCATTCCTTTTTCAAAACTTACTCCGGATTTTCTCGAAATGATCCCCCTTGACAATAGAACGAACGTTCTATAATAATGTCACCATGAAAACGGAAAAAGTCGTTATAACGTCAACTCACGGTCGTTATTTGCCGGTGGTGGGTCATATCATGGCCGGATTTCCCACGCCGGCCGAGGAGGAGCTGCAAGATCTTCTTTCTCTCGATGAATATCTGATCCCGCGGCCGAAATCTTCTTTCATGGTCAGGGTAAGCGGCGACTCTATGACCGAGGCCGGAATCTTACCCGGAGATCTGGTGATTGTGGAAAAGGGGAGGAATCCCAAAACGGGCGATATCGTCATTGCCGAGATGGATGGGGAATGGACCATGAGGTACTTTCGCAAAGAGGGGAAAAACATCATTCTGGACGCCGCGAATTCCCGGCATGCTCCAAGCCACCCTCAGATTGAACTCCGCCTCGCAGGGATTGTGACCGCCGTCATCCGTAAGTATCATCAGTAAGCGGCAGCACGATGAACAACACCATTTTCAGCCTGCACCGTTGGCCGAAAGCGATTATTCACGTGGACGGCGACGCCTTTTTTACTTCCTGTGAAGAGGTCATCCACCCTGAGCTCAAAGGCAAGGCCATCGTTACGGGGGGCGAAAGGGGTATCATCGCCTGTGCCAGTTACGCCGCCAAAAAAATGGGGATCAAACGGGGTGTTTCCATTCTCGACGCGAAGAAGATATGCCCGGGACTTTTGATTCTGCCGTCCGATTATGAAACCTACAGCCTTTTCTCCCGCCGGATGTTCCAGATCATCAGGCAGTTTACGCCACAGGTGGAGGCGTATTCGATTGACGAAGCCTTTGCGGATATAACGGGTATGCGCAGAGCGCTCCGGTCGTCCTATGAACATATCGCTTTTCAAATCCGGGAGAGCATCGGAAAAGAGCTGGGTTTTACCGTTTCCGTAGGACTGAGTATCACGAAGGTTTTGGCGAAGGTCGGTTCCAAACATCAAAAACCCAATGGATTAACGGTTATTTCGGGACGGGAAATACCCGACTACCTGGAAAATCTTCCCGTTCAGGATGTCTGGGGAATCGGCCATGCGACCACGAACTATCTGTTGAAGATGGGTATCAGGACGGCTCTGGAATTTGCCCGAATGCCGGAAAG
>Ga0302253_1001060_pt1 | contig 18277 bp, 15 predicted proteins | sample AAG_RA_Trp_MG_FD_193537 | JGI IMG/M metagenome (GOLD analysis project Ga0302253, IMG submission 193537) | Enriched activated sludge microbial communities from anaerobic digester in WTTP, New Holstein, Wisconsin, United States - AAG_RA_Trp | ecosystem: Engineered > Bioreactor > Anaerobic >...
TCCTCCAGAAACGCTTCGCCTTTGATTACCTGTCTCATAATTTAGGCTGATGATCATTCCTGGATATAAACCTAAACCCACATTTTCATGCCTCATGGGTGCCTGGCCAGGCATGACGGTTTCACTACAGCGGCATTGGCTGCGCTCTGGCTGATCTGGCCGCCGCTGGATGTCATGCTTATTGCCTGCTTTACAGTGTTTCCTGCAGATGCTGCTGATACCATCAAGAGCAACACCGCGATAGTTGCCACTAGCTTTCTCATCATAGTCTACCCCCGCTCATACTTCCTAGCTATCTATCCGGATCAAGCAAAGGCCAAAGAGTTCGGGCCCAAGCCCTATCCATGCGGCATATATCACTCACCTTGCCGCAAAATTCACCTCTCACCGAAAAGATAAAGCTCTATTTTTCATGTTAGCCTGATATCAGATCTATCTAAAACATGCTTTGACATATATGAGGCCAATCTGGCCCTTAAATGAAGCGAAAAGAGAGAATCATAATCCCTTGATCCGGAGATGAACAGGCCCTCTGCATGGATGGGAAGTGCGCAGGGAGATAAATGGTGCAACAGATATAAAATATTTAAAAAATAAATATCGGAGCCCGCGAACGCGGGCTTCTGATCTAGATCAACATCCCAAAAGCTTCTCTTGGCTTATTCATTGCCAATAGGGCATGCATCCTGCTGATCTTGGCGTAAGAATAACCGGGATCGATCTCCAGGGCCTTATCATACTCCTGCTGGGCCTCCACAAGCTTTCCATCTGCATGCAGGGCCAATCCCTTGCCCAAATAAGCCTGCTTATAATTGGGATCGACCACCAGTGCCTGATCGAAGAGAGCTTTGGCATCCTCATAATTGCCCAGGGCCATTTGGGTTATTCCCTTCTGGTAGAGGGCCTCTTTGTAATTCGGATCCAGTGCAATGGCACCATCGAATTTTGCCACTGATTCCTCATACATCCCCTGCAGCTGAAGCAAATAGCCCTCCCGATACCAGTAGTTTTTGCTTTGGTTATTCAGTTCTGTAGCCTTTGAGGCAGCGATGGTGGCATTGGAATAGCTCTTTACTGCCATATATGAATCCGCAATGCCTGACCAGGCAGCTGCATTGTTGACATCTATCTGCAGAGCGTTGTAATAGGACTGGATCGATACATTGTAGTCTTTCAGAACCCTCTCTGCATTCCCTTTATGGACCCAGGCATTTACGTAGTTTGGGTCCTGAGCCACTGCCTGATTGAAATAGGCGAGAGCATCGGTATAATTTTTCGCTGCATAGAGCTGTGAGCCCTTCCAGTCGAAGTATTCAGTCTCCTCCGCCGCGCATATGCCGATAAAAATAGTTATACATATCAAAATGCCTAACAACTTCATGATTTTGTCCTCCGTGATTCGCCAATTCTGATCATCAGATCGGCGTTGTCCTCTATAGAAGGCTGGCACCATAATAAAAAAGTATTGCGGTTGTAAAGAGAATATTTTTTAACAAGCCTATTCCTCCTCGCCGTCGATAAGATTGCGCAACACCAGCTCCTTTTTGCAGGCTACGGCCACATCGTTGTTCTGCAGATAGATCATCTTGGGAGTCCATTGAAGGAGGACTGATGCATCTGATGCGAATATGATTCCTCCTTCCGCCACGCCGACAACGAGAGGCAGATCCTTTCTGAAGGCCACCAGCCTGCGGGCGTCCGGAGAGATCACCAGCAATGCATAGCAGCCCTGCAGCCTTTTGAATGCATCCATACAGGCAGCGATAAAGCTACGACCTGCCTTTAGGCCCTCTTCTATGAGATGGGCGATCACCTCGGAATCAGTGCTACTGGTGAAGATATGGCCCCGGGAGAGGAGCTCCTCTTTTAGCTCCCTATAGTTATCAATTACGCCATTGTGAACAATGGCTACCCTGTTCTTGCAGTCTGTATGAGGGTGAGCGTTGGCCACGCATATATGCCCGTGTGTGGCTCTTCTGGCATGGGCTATGCCGATGTTTCCCTCAAGCTCCTTTGAAAGCTCATCAAGAACTCCATCCAGTTTCCCTACAGATTTTGCGATAAACAGCCGGTCAGATAAGGTAGCTAAGCCCATAGAATCATAATCCATTGACTCCAGGTTCTTAAGTCCTTGGAGCAAGATGGGCTTGGCCTCTTCCTTTCCGATGTAACCAATGATCCCGACCATTCCCAGCCATCCAAGATTAATAAATTATATTAATATTTTTATATATAATTATTATTAACTTTTCAAGAGGCCATTGACCAGCTATAGAGCGAATCATACCATCACCGAATTTCCTCGCTAGACGAGATTTAATTCCTTCGCCTCAATCATGATATGAATTTAAATTTTTCCTGCGCAGCATATGCCAAGTCGATCTATCTATTTCAATTATTTAATTTTGTTGCTTGTTTCTGACATATATTTGCCGTTGCGCCTTCGCTCGTGCTCATCCGATCCCTGCCATGGTGACTGGGACACACAATTTATCTGCGAACTGCGATGGAGAATATGCCTGAAAACGTGCATGTAGAATGCACGCATCATCCTTTAGGCTCTGCATGAGAAAGCCTGTGCCCTCATATCCCTGTTCTTCCTCGGAGCCTCTGCTTTTTCTGGCAGGCAGAGATAATTGAAAAAGAGTTATGATTCGAGCTGGGGTTTTTTGGATCCCTCAGCCTGGATGAGATTAGGCCATCACCTGCTCTTTTAAGATATAGCGAATGAGATCCTCAGAGAGCTTGGTCTCTCTTTGCAGCTTCCTCACAGTTTCTTCAATGCTGTTTCCTTCGGACATGAGGGTGGAGATCCGGTTGACTATCTGCTCTCCAATGGCATAATACTCGTCGATGTCCTTACGGTGGCCCCATACATCTCCCTTCAGGAGCTGAACTCCCTGAATCTCCAGGAACTGCTGAGCGGCCCGGGACATGGTCTCATGGTAAGATGGTGGTATCTGAACGGCGCGCAGACGGGGGCATGACTGCACCAGATTCATCACATCCATGTTAGAGGCCCTGAAAGCCAGATGAACCAACTGCTCATTCCTGTTCAGATCTGTGATCTCCTTTTTTGAACTTACTACCCTCAGCTTCATGATACATACCAATGCTCTTAAAATATTTATAGATAATGGTAATCATAGTACTCCATAATTAGATATACTGAGATCAGAAATTGAATTAGGAAAATATTTATGCTTCGGCCTTTACCATAGCAAAAGCGGTCAAATAAATGTTAAATAATCCCATATGTTTTTATGATAAGAAACAATTTATATTTTCACAACAGCAATTGCCTGGCAAATACTGAAGGTCCAATGCCTCAATCAAAGATTATTTGAATGATCAGGGATGCTCAGAGCGAAAAGAAGCAATAGCTGCAGCGCAGTTGCCCAGAATGCTTCTAGCCAGCTCCTGGCTTGGCCATGACCCCAATCCGCAGTCCGGGCCAGTGGCAATTAGCCTATCGCCAAACTGGGCATAGGCCTGATCCAGCCTGCCCTTCATGATAAGAGGCGATTCCAAGCTGATGATCTCCCTTTCCAGACGGGGCAGATCTTCCCATAGATTTACTTTATATCTATCATTAAGCTGGGCAGACAGAGAGAAGATATCGGTGCGAGCGATTCCCGCCCTCAGATATGTCCCAGTCTCCTCCAGGACCTCCCTCTCGATCAGCTTCAGGTAATCAGGATGAGCCGCTGACTCGACTCCTAAGATATCTATCCCCGAGACGTGCGCGCACAGCTCGGCATAGAGAGGTGAGTGCAGGTGCACCTCGCAGTGCATTCCCCGACAGGGGCGGCTGGCGATCTCCAGAGCCTCCTGAATCTCCTCCTCAGAGAAGATGATATTGGAGTTCAGGCCCAAGCTCGGCTCGTCCAGTGAGGCGACGGCCATCTTTCCCTCATCCTTTGCCCATTGCAGGAACCTGGAAACGCTCTCTGCCAGGGTATAAAGAATATCAGTGTAATGCGTCGCCGCAAAAGCGGATATGTATAACTCAACCGGTCCCGTGACGCAGACCCGCACCTTCTGACCGGGAGGGACGGCCTGTAGCTCCAGTATCTCCGCCTTTTCTCTCCGGATCAGAAAGGGGCTTTCAGTCATATCCGGATCCTTGATGGGGTCCATGAACATGCGAATCATATCCCGGAGCTGAGGATAGGTAGGAATCTCCACCCCGGCACGGATCTTCTCGGCCAGAACCTGGCCTACGAGTTGCAGATACCGATCCCTGGAAAGGCCATCCAGCCTAACTCCCCTGGGCAGGGGATAGCTGCCGATATCATCGAAGAATATTCTCTCCTGCTCCATCCTATTGCCTCCAGTAATCGATCAGAAAAAGCCCTTCAGATAATTCTTCAGTGAAGCGTAGCTGCCATCCATCTCCAGGTAGTGCTCCTCCTTCTCATCAAGACTGGCCATGGCTGGAGGAAGAGAGGGATTCACCCCTGTAAGGCGCACAATCTCATCCGGGAACTTGGCAGGATCTGCCGTCTCCAGGGAGACGGCGGGGCTCCAGTCTCCGAATTCATCCAGATACCTCACCAGCCCCGCCCATCCAACCGCACCGTGGGGCTCGAGGAGGACCTTGTACTGAGAGTAAGCCTCTCTGATGGTCTGGCGGGTCTCCTCATCGCTGATAGATACGGCATAGATCTCCTCGCGCATGGCGGAGAGGTCCGGCTGCCTGGCTACCTGTCCGGTCTCATCCATCTGGCCGCCGTAAAGGGAGAAGAGCCGGGCAAGGTTGCTGGGATGGCCGACGTTCATGGCATTGGAGATGCAGTTCTTGCTCGGCCGGATTGGCTCATAGACGCCGGTCTGCATGAAGCAAGGAAACTCGTCGTTCTCATTGGTGGCCGCCACGAACTTTTTCACAGGAAGCCCCATCTTCAGAGCGATAAGCCCGCCCATCAGGTCGCCGAAGTTTCCGCTGGGAACAGAGAAGACCACCTCCTCTCCTCCGGGTGCAACCCGGGAATGAGCATAGAAGTAATAGACCGCCTGGGGCAGCAGCCGGCCGACATTTATGGAGTTGGCTGAGGAGAGCTCGAGTCCCTTGAGCTCCGGATCGACAAATGCCTGCTTGACCAGGGCCTGACAGTCATCGAACTTGCCGGATACGGCCAGAGGATAGATGTTCTCGCCAAGTGTGGTCATCTGCCGGCGCTGCCTTTCCGTAACCTCACTCTCCGGAAAGAGCACTATCACCTTTATATTCTCCAGGCCATAAAATGCATGCGCTACCGCAGAGCCGGTGTCCCCAGAAGTGGCAGTTAAAATAATCATGCTCCTTCCCTCCTCTTTGAGGAAGTACTGCATCAGCCTGCCCATCAGCCTGGCGGCAAAGTCCTTGAATGAGCAGGTAGGACCCCGATCCAGCCGCAGCAGGTACTTGCCGTCATAGACCCGCTCCAGGGGAACCTCATAGCTGTAGGCGTCTTTTAGCATATCCTCTAGAGCCGATTCTTCCACCAGGTCGCCAAGATATGGCTTGATGACCTGGTATGCGATCTGATGATAGCTCATCTGAGGAAAATTCCGGATGGTTTCCGGGGAGAGAGAAGGGAACATCTCGGGCATATAGAGCCCCTTATCCGGGGCCTGGCCAGCCAGGAGAGCCCCTTTAAAGTCCACCCTATCCAGGTGGCCGTTGGTGCTGAAGAACTTGATTAGAGACATAGTCCTTTGTGGTTGAGATGGCCTGATCTTTAAATCTTCGCCATTTGACCGATTGAATTCAAGCGCTTGATCTTTCGCAATAGTCCACCAGAGCTCTCAGGATATCGGTATCCTTGAGCATTCCCATCAGCTTGCGGCTCGTTTTAACCACCGGCATCTGATCGATCCGGTTCTTGCGCATTACAGCAGCGCAGTCGCTCACCTTGTCCGTCTTGAATGCCGTCTTTGGCGGGACCATTGCCTCGCGTACGGGTATATCGCGCAGCCTTATCCTGGAGACGGTGTAATACTTATTGATGGTTCGCATCACCCGGTCCCACATCCAGGCATCCTCCCCACCGTCTGCGGACATGTCCGTCTTCTCCACCGAATCCTCGATGACGCTGGCCTTGATTAGATCCCTGTCAGAGATCATGCCCACCAGCTTCAGGTCGGTATCTATAACCGGACAGGCCTCGACAGCCGCAAACTCCATGATCGATCCTGCTACCGGCAGGGGCATCTCGCTCCAGAGTACAACCGTTTCCTTCTCCAGGTACGGCTCTATGCTCTCCTCTATGTTCATGCCCTCTGCCACCCGGACGATGTCCGCCACTGTGACCAGCCCCACCAGCTCTTTGCCCTCAACCACAGGAAGGCGCCTTATCTTATGCTGGATAAGAAGCTTTGAAGCCTCAACTATGCTCCTGTCCGGGCTTATCACAACCGGATCGCGGGTCATGAGCAGAGCAGTCTGGTCCTCCTCCCGATTGCGGAGCAGATCGGATCGGGTTATGATCCCCACCACCTCTCCTTTCTTCACCACCGGCAGGCCGGATACCTTCCGGTCCTGAAGGGTCTTCAAGACATCGTCCCTGTTTCCGGGGATCTCGGCATAGGCGACCTCCCGAACCATCACATCTCTGACAAGAATCTTCAAGACTCTTCCCTCGGAACAGTCAAAACGGGAATCCTGGAGTTGCGTACCACCTTCTCAGCCACGCTTCCCAGGAGGAATTTGTCAAGCCCAGTGCGTCCCACAGCGCCGACGATGATTACATTTGCCCCCTTTTTCTTAGCATAGCTAATGATCTCATCGCTGGGATTGCCTTCCACAACTGCTCCATCGAAGTCGACGCCATTCTTCTCCGCCAGCTCCTGGACCTGCTTTATCGCTTCCTTTCCCTCTTTGAGCAGAAGCTCTTTGATGCTGAACAGCAGCATATCATCAGGCAGATGAGCCGTCCTTTGAGTGTCCGCCACATAGACGGCATAGACCTTTCCTCCTGAGATCTTTCCCAGCTCCACTGCTACTTTTGCCGCTCTCAATCCGTGCTCCGATCCATCGGTTGCCGCTAGAATCTTCTCGAACATGATCCACCCCAATAATTAAAGCTAGAAGATCGCTAATATATCAGTTGGCTCGGCCCTCCGCACAATGCTTCGGAGAGGATGAGTCGATCCCCAAAGGTTGTTTGAGCTTCCGTTGATGACCATCACCTTTGCCTCTTTTCCTTCCCTTATGGACCCGAGCTTCTGATCAAGCCCCATTATTTCAGCGCCATTTAGAGTGCACATCTTAAATACCTGTCTATCGTCATGCAGCAAAGCCCTGCTGATCAGATGCATCTCCATGAACATATTCGGGGAGTTGAGCATCACATTATCCGTTCCAACTCCAACAGTTATCCCCAGTTCAATCATCCTCTTCACATTGGGAAGGCCTGAGCCGGTGATCAGATTCGATCGGGGGCAGATCACCAGAGCAATGCCCTTCTGGGCCGCAGATCTGAGGTCAGACTCCTCTGCTCGGCTCATATGCACCAGATGATCGGGCAAAAGTGAGAAGGCATCAGGTATATCGTCTCTGGCTGACTCGCCCGCATGGATGGCCAGCGCCTTGCCCGCCCGGCGCGCCTCCAAGACCATTCTCTGGATAATGTGGGGATCGAAATCCCTGGTGCTGCTTATTCCCAGGCCATAGCAGCCTTCCGGCGTCTCTGTCTCTCCCTGCGCTGGCCGGCCAAAGACGCGCACGAGGAGGGGCATATCCTTTGCAGCCTCCTGCAGCATCCTGACTCCTGCCTCGCCCCCCTCGCGAAAGTCAGCAAAGGCATAGGTGCCCGAGTCCACCATCTGAGCCAGGCTTCTTCTCATGCCCTCGATGAGACGCTCATGCGGCGTCTTACTCAGCAGGCGCATCTTCAGGCCTTTTGGGCCGACGAGCTCGGAGAGGGGGAGGAATGGAGGATCCTTGAATGCCGAGTCGCCCAGATGAATGTGAGAATTGACGAAACGAGGGCAGACTATTCCCTCAAAATCGGCGTCCACTTGGCCAGTGCCCGCTTCCTTTATGATTCCGTCCCGGATGCTGATGTAGCCCTCAATGGGCTGGAAATCATCGCCATAGATTATGGTTCCCTGCAGAATGAGTTCATCCTGTTTGGGTCTGGCTGCATCAGGCAGAGCTATTTTGGGCTTGGCGATCTTTGACATGGCTATGGTTATAAGACGAGGCAATGTATTTAGCTTCTCATAGTAGAACGAAAGGATCAGAATAAGAATACGGCGAGAATATGACGGCGGAGATCATTTGAACAGGCCATTTGTTTTCATAAACAGCGCCATGAGCGCGGACGGCAAGATCAGCTCAAGAGACCGCAGACAGATAAGGATCTCGGGCAAAGAGGATCTAATGAGGGTAGATGAGCTGCGGGCTGCAAGCGATGCCATCATGGTGGGGGTGGGGACGGTTCTGGCGGACGATCCCGGGCTGAGGGTCAAATCCAGGGTCTTGCAGGAGAAGAGAACGGTTATGGGGCAGCTGAAAGAGCCCTTCCGAATTGTGGCGGACAGCAACGCTCGAACTCCGGCCAATGCAAAGATCCTCGGGCCTGGGTGCATGATCGCAGTATCCTATTCTGCCCCTGAGGAGAGGCTGGATAGGCTTCAACCTGGCTGTGAGATAATCAAATGCGGCACCGAGATGGTGGACCTGCCAGGGCTCATGGAAGAGCTGTATAACCGGGGGGTAAGGCGCCTTATGGTGGAAGGCGGCGCACGCCTCAACTGGTCGTTGATAGAGCTTGGTCTGGTCGATGAGATTTACATCTACATAGGAGGGCTGATAATAGGGGGAGAGAGAGCTCCCAGCCTGGTAGATGGCCCTGGATTTCGGAATTCCTTTCCCAGGCTCAGCCTCCAGTCTGTTCAGAGGCTGGATGAGGGCCTCCTGCTTCAGTGGAAGCTTCATGCGGGCATCGCTCCTGCCCCCCAATGACCACAGTAGCGAAATATGGCAATCTGCTGGCCGATCAAGCGTGAAAGTTGCTCGTTGAGGCTCTCATCAACAGAGTGGCTCTTTCCTGATGTAAAGAATACCTGCACAAGGCCGCAGCCCACGGGTTGCACCCTCTCCAGGATGCCGCCCGCGGACCGGCCCGGAGGAGGATTGTGGTATTGGAACGCAAACAACTGCTTGCTGAGGCGCTCATTCTGGCTGCACCTCCTGTTTTGACAAGTACTGTTTCGCTTTTGCAGTCGGCCAGACCTGAATGGTTCCTGGGGTTTTATTTGTTCTGCAAGCTAATCCGAGAACGAGGGGATGTAGAACAAGAATGCTGATCGAGATTCACTTTATGTTAACAGCACATTGCGAAAGCTACCTAGATTTCGCAGTTATGAAGGTATAAGGTTATAAATAATGAAGCAACCAATGGGGATGCTCCCTGGAGGATGAACGAATCACCTTATAAACACAATTAATAGTTGTGCCTAAGACAGCAAGACTCATTCTCGCAACGGGAACCATGCAATCGAGACATTGGCCGAACACCTCGTCTTCTCCTTCAGGGAATTCATCGTTCACGGTAACAAAGTTGAGCGCCCCAACATACTGCGTAGCATACCAAGCATCTAAATTACCTACGTAACGTGTTGGGGCTAATCTCTCATGCACAAGGGGATCTATATAGTTGACTGCCAGCACAAAAAAACGTTCCGGCAGTCGTTCTCCATCCACGGGAATGGGATTAAAGATGTGGGTTCCGGCCCGGGGGTCTAGCAAGCTGCCGTCCTCTAAAGGGATTGGGCTTGAGGTAAATTTAATGCTGAATATATTTGGCTGCTGTTCAATAAATTGACCAGTAGCGAACACCGAATCGCTAAAACTCTCTTCCCAGAAGGTATAAGCTCCAGGAGGACCCAATGCGTATCTGTAGGCGGCGCGCCATGCCACCCCCCGCACGAACGCCAGGAACAGGTGCGGGATGCCTGCCCCAATTAAGTGCTCGATTCTGTCATCTCCGGGGGCTACAATGGTCCCATGAACCTTCTTAAAAGTGACCCACGCCCACTCCGCTACATCAGGGTTGTTAGGATCAGTAAATGCTTTAACGGTCAAATGATAGTATGGCTTTTCGCACATAGTTTATACCTCTCCGTATAAAAGTCCAGATAATTAAATCCGATATAAGATTTGTAATTTTTTCACAATCCAAATAGCATCTTAATTGAATAAAAGCGTTTTGCATTTTTCGGTAATGAGCTGATCATGCAGTCAATAATGGTGTTAGAATAACGATGGAATCCTTGAGAAAGGAAATATAGGTCAATAAGGTAGCTCGGTCGTGAATCAATTATGGGTTGGTATTTAGGCCTGCCGCAGAATTAGGCCTTATTGAATGCTGATTTGCCCAGAATGTCCACTCTAGGGCGTATCCGAGAGACCGCAATCGGTAATCGAGTTCCAGAAATTTAAACCTGTTTTAGGATCACGACCGATAGCTCCTTTATTCGCCTTATCCCAGAATTTAGAGTTCCAGGTCTGGGCAGGTTTGAGTTGTTCTATCTTCTTGATATCATCTCTTGATGCTTTCTCCTTCAAAATTTCATTCAGCTCGGCAAATCTTTCCTCTAAGTCCTCGCTCAACTCTTCCAGTTGCTCCTCCCGGCAGGAATAAAGCTCTTTAAGGCTTGATTCTGGGTGCTGTAGGCTCAATTGATGGAGCTTTTCCAGCTCTGTCCTGATAGAGTTTAGATTGGAGATTGCGTTCCCTGAACTTATCCTATGCTTGAATATATAGCATATCGGATCTCATCGAGCTTGAGTTGGCGTAATAGTCCGCAGATCGGAATCAAGATGCTCTCCCAGTTCAAATCTGGCGTTGGTCTTTCACTTTCGTGACTGAACACCGATATATATATGGTCATGGCATATCAGCGCCTGCGATAGATGGCTCTAGATCATGCGATGGTCCAAGCCGAATCGTCGGATCCGGTGAAATCGAGGGAAAAATGGCAGACTACGAAGAGGTACCTCCCAATGCAGACACGATGGTAGCGTCCATAAGGGCAATCGGGTATAATCTGCCGATGGCCATCGCAGACATCATAGATAACAGCATCTCTGCAAGGGCCAAGAACATATGGATAGACTTTGACTGGGCGAGCGGTGATCCCTACATCAGAGTGAAGGACGATGGAAGAGGAATGACCGAGGATGAACTACGTGAGGCCATGCGCCTTTGCGGCAAGGGACCCGATGAGACAAGAGAGCCTGAGGATTTGGGAAGATTCGGTCTCGGTCTCAAGACTGCGTCATTCTCCCAGTGCAGACTCCTCACCGTAAGCACCAAAGTCAAAGATGGAACAACCTCGACGAGATGCTGGGACCTTGACTTAATTGAAAAGACAAAGAAATGGCAATTGAAACTGCATCCACCTGAAAAAGCAGAATCTATGTTGGAGGACCTTGATCATATGGGGAACGGTACGGTGGTCCTCTGGCAGCAGTTGGACAGAGTTGTCGATATACATGATGATATCCAAGATGCAGAGACCATCTTCAACAATAAATTCATCGACGTGGCGAAACATATTGAGATGGTGTTTCACAGGTACATGAGCGGCCCGACAAAATTGAACATTTCCATCGGCAGGACTCCACTCAAACCATGGGATCCTTACCTTACATCGAATCAGTTTACTCAGGAGCTATCGACTGAGAAGTATGAAGACGGGTCAGTAAGAATAATTCCATACATACTGCCACATGTTTCAAAAAGGACGGCAATAGAGACAACGACAGGAGCCGGGCCAAAGGGCTGGAATGCCCAACAAGGATTCTACATATACAGAAACCGCAGAATGATTGTTTCCGGGGGCTACCTGGACTTCGACCTCAAGCCTGAGGAGCACTACAAACTTGGCCGCATAATGGTTGATCTCAAGAACGATATGGACACTGAGTGGCGAATAGATGTCCGTAAAGCTTTGGCTATCCCACCTGACAGGTTGCGGGCACAACTGGAGAAAGTGGCTAAGGCAACCAGAGAAGAAGCAGTCAAAATATACCGGGCCAGAAGTAGAAGGACTGGAATGCCTAGCCAGAAGAACGTTCAGGAGGTCTGGATGAAACGAAGAAAGGGCGACAAGATCGTTTATGAGATCAACCGTGATAACGAATCGATCAAAAGGACTCTCACGGAAATTGCCCCCCCAGAGCGATGGATCAGGAAGTTGTTCGGCACGATAGAACGCACTATCCCTCATAGAGATATCATTATTGACTCGTGCTCTAATGAAGACTGTCACGTCGATCTTCCTCCAGATATTTCCCGGCCAGACCAAGGTCTGATTGACATGTGCATTGAGATCTATTCAGAAAGGAGAGAACGGGGAAGACCTCATGATGATGCAGCTGGATTCGTTTTGTCCATTGAACCATTTAACACGCATCCGGCATTCCGAGCAGCTCTGGATAAGATAGCAGAGGGGGGAGACTCACGGATAAAATCTACAACGAGATAATCAACATGTCCTATGGCTATATGAAGGACAAGAATGTTACACAGCAGGTATTTCGAACCTTCATAGATCGGATGAAACATACATACCCTGATAATGATCTGGATGAGGCAGAGCTTTTCAGACGTCTGGAATCGATTCATTCGGTCACAATCGGACACGCAGAAATACTCGATGATGCGGAGGAAGATCATATTGATTGGTTCAACACCTCCACAGGAGAGGGACTCAAGCGCAAGATCAACTGGCATTTCTGGCCCCATTACAGCGGGTATCTTACCAATCGCAAGTTCTGGCCTGAAAAACTGGTACAGAGTATCGACCAATTATCGAGTCAAATCTTATCCAGGTTGGAGGATCCAGAGCGCATCGGGCCTTGGTATACCCGTGGTATGGTGATGGGGAGTATACAATCCGGGAAGACTGCCAACTATACTGCTTTGATTACCAAGGCCGTTGATGCTGGATATAAACTTGTGATAGTTCTTGCTGGTATGCATAACAGCCTTAGAAGCCAGACTCAGGTGAGATTGAACGAGGAATTTGTGGGATATGATATTGATAAAGTACAGAAGCTGACCGGGGATGAAAAGAAGATAGGAGTGAGGACTATGTTTGAAAAACACAATCCAGTCTTTACTCTCACGAGCAGTAATGAGACCGGTGATTTTAATAAGAGTATCGCTGTTCGGGTCGGGGTCTTTCCAGACAAAAATGGTGCACCCATTATACTTATCATCAAGAAGAATGTTAGCATCTTGCGTAATGTGATTAAATGGATTGAATCGTTTCCCGGTCAGACTGATGCCAAGGATATTCCTCTCCTTCTGATTGACGATGAGTGCGATTTCGCCTCCATCAATACTAAGGAGCCTGAGAGAGATGAAAATGAGAAAATAATCAAAGAGTGGGATCCTACAGAAACAAACAAGCAGATCCGAAAAATCCTGAAGAACTTCGAAAAGAAAGCATATGTTGGATACACCGCGACCCCTTATGCGAATGTATTCATACCCAATGATGATATTCACCTTCTTTATGGCGATGACCTATTCCCTAAAAATTTCATAATCGCTCTCCCACAACCGAGCAACTACCTGGGACCTGAGAGGGTTTTCGGTCTCGACTGCGATCCAGACCAGGATATTGAATCAGTTGAACCACTGCCACTTGTGAGGATCGTCAATGATCAATCAGATCAGATCCCGGATGGTCATAAAAAGGGACTGATGGTCGACCAGCTGCCCGATAGCCTGAAGCGAGCATTGAAATGTTTTCTGCTCAGCTGTGCGGCAAGAAGACTGAGATCAGAAGGTGTGCCGCACAATTCGATGCTTGTACATGTCACCAGATTCACAGATGTCCAGAGCCAAATAGCTGCGCTTATCGAAAAGGAACTGAATGGATTGGTTTCCAGAATCATGAGCAAGGATGAACTCCCGGATTTCAGAGGGATCTGGGAAACGGATTTTATTCCGACATCTACACAGATGATGGATCTGGGATTTAGCGATGTGAAAACCCATGAATGGCATCAAATTGAGGAAAGTCTTGGAATTGTTGCCCCTGTAGTGCGTGTGAAAACAATCAACGGGACTGTCAGGGATGTATTGGACTACAAGGAAGCCGAGATGGCTGCGGACCACAGAAAAAGAATGGGCGAAGTGGTGGCTTGGGAAGATAAAGGGCTAAGTGTAATAGCCGTCGGTGGTGATAAGCTCTCAAGAGGATTGACTCTCGAAGGACTGAGTGTTACTTATTACCTCAGGGCTTCCAGACTTTATGATACGCTGATGCAGATGGGAAGGTGGTTCGGATATAGAGGTGGATATTCAGATCTCTGTCGCATCTTCACAACAGATGAATTAATATCCTGGTATCGTCACATAGCCATGGCTACACAGGAGCTTCGGGAAGAAATCGAATACATGTCGATTTTGAAATTAACACCCAGCGAGTTCGGCCTGAAGATTCGCAGCCATCCTGGACGCCTTGCGGTGACATCAGCGGGAAAATCGAGAAGCAAGCAGAAAATGTCTATATCATATGCTCATAGGATTTCAGAAACAATTCTGTTCGACCCAAGGCACTCAGAGATAAATTTGAGAGCTCTCGAGAGTCTCATAAGGGGCATTGGTCGGAAACCGGATGTCCCCCCTGAGGAAACCCACGGCTATCAATGGAAGGGAGTATCCGCCAATACAATACTCACTTTCCTGGATACTTATAGAACTCCTGAATTTTTCGCTAGGTTCGTGGATCCAAAAAGAATCGCGGCATATATCGAGAAACAGAACTCCAATAATGAACTTGTTGAATGGGATGTTGTGATCATTAGCAAAGGCAACGGATCTTCGAAATACAATAAGCCATCCATTGTCTTTGTAGCAGGTTATGGGATCAAGTGTGTTACAAGGAAACCTGTCGCCCAGATAACCCATGCGAAAATAACAATAAAAAGGCTTGTGAGCCCTTCAGATGAAGCTCTTGATCTATCAGATGACGAAAAAGCGAAGGCGCTGGAGTTCGATAGAAGGCATGACAAATCTGTCAAAGGCGGCCTACCCTCAGGGGAAGCCATAAGGAATATTAGACCCAAGGAAAGAGGACTGCTTCTTATTTACCTCCTGACCGGTGAGGGCCCAGACTATGGAACCTACGGCGGTGTGGGCCAGGAGATCATCGGATGGGCTATCAGCTTCCCGGAAAGCCAAACCGCTCAACCCATAGATTACTGGGTAAATCCAATCTACCAGAAAGAAGACGGACACTATACGTGAGGGTGGCATGCAGGATAACCTCGAGATATACTGGCATGAATTGGAGGAACGCTATGCTGGAGCTGAGGGAGTATACAGGAGACTAGACCTCGAAAAGGAAACAGGAATCAGAATGGCCGTTCTAAGTCCTGGTCGCACCTGGGCCATTCTCATTGAAATTTTACCCGAAGATGCAAGCGTTCTTATGCCCCCTCGCTGGAGAGGGTTGGGATTCAGAATTATTCCTCTGGCAGGCCCGGAGCCGGGAGCAAAACACGTTTGCCTATGCGTTGTGAATCCGGAGCACCGATCGGTCTTCACGGCTTTGAGTTATGATATCATCAGGACCCTTGAATCATCCGACATGACCATAAGGGTCAGGAATCTGCAGAGCTGCTTCAACCGATGGTCCAGATTTTTCGAGAGATGGGATCAAGAGGGCATATCTGCTGAAAGACAACGTGGTCTATTCGGTGAGCTTATGGTTCTTGGGACACTGCTCCGTGCAGGATTGTCGCCACTGGATGTAGCGTCTTCTTGGAAAGGCAGCTCCGGTGCGTATCAAGATTTTATCCATCTGGCTGCAGCAATTGAAGTAAAGACGACGGTATCAAAGGAGCCCCGGAAGGTATCGATCAGCAACGAGAAACAGCTTGATGATACGGATCTAGAATCGCTTGCACTTGTCGTTCTCACTCTGAATGAGGTGGAAGCCGGCGGTATTTCCTTGCCAGATGCAGTTGCGACGGTACGGCAACTGTTGGAGGACGACGGGAGGGCGGGTAGCATTTTCGAGTCCAGCCTTATTGAAGCTGGTTACCTTGATTCTGATTCAGACAAGTATTCGAAACGCTACACAATAAGAAGCAGAGAGATTTTCGACATTCGGAGCGGATTCCCACGCATAATCTCAGTACCCTCGGGGGTTGGTGACCTACGATACACCGTGATGATTTCTGCCTGCAAACCTTTTGAGAAGACCATTGGAGAGATGATCAGGGAATTCGCAGGGAGAGCAAGCAATGAGCTGGATTGAAGAAGGATCGAGACGGTTCCATTCTGAAATCAGCTCTACATCCCTGGTATTGGATCTGCTCAAGGAACACCAGTTCATAGAGAATGTTGGTGAGATTCTGATCGAAGCGGGAGAAATCGAGGATTGCACTCGATGTTCTTACCAAGCCCGAGGTCTCAAGGTCGATGGCTATTACTACGACTCCGATACCAGCAGGCTAAATCTTATCGTGGCGCTCTGGAAGGATGAAATTGAGGAAGCGAAGGCGAGGGTAACAAAAACAGAGATTGAAGATACATTCCGTCGGTGTCTTAATTTCTTCAACCGAAGTCTTGCGAATCTATCTGAGAAAATCGAGATTGCTAACGAGGCTCATGACCTGGCGCGCTTGATTCAAGAGTGTCGAAATGATATTCTCAACATTACGATAATCCTGATAACGGATGGAATTGCAGAAAGGCGTCCAGCAGAGTTCCAAACCATTGATGGGATTGAAATAAAAAAAATCATCTGGGATATAAAAAGAATTCTCGATTTCATCGAAACTGGTGAAAGGGAGGCCATCACGGTCGACTTCGGAGAGGAAGGCAAGATACCCTGCCTATATGAAACCAATGGGTCCGGAGTTTACACGTCATATCTTGCATTCATTCCTGGAGACCTGCTGGCAAACTTGTATTCACAATGGGGGACTAGATTGCTGGAGATGAACCTTAGGGTATTTCTATCAGCTCGAGGAAAGGTGAATAGAGGAATCCGTGATACCATCATTAATAAACCCAGCATGTTCTGCGCCTACAACAATGGAATAACTGTCATTGCACGGAACATTAATTTCGAGAAAGCTGACGGGTGTTCGGGATACCTTCTCGGAGCAAGCGATTTCCAGATCGTCAATGGCGGCCAGACCGTTGCGTCGCTTTATCATGCAAAGAGAAGACAGAAAGCGGATCTTTCTGATATTCATGTACCGATGAAACTGATCCGCATCATCAAAGAAGAGGACATTAAGGCTCTTGTTCCGCGAATCAGCGAGTACTCCAACACACAAAACAAGATTTCCCTATCAGATTTGACTGCCAATGATAAGCCTCATCTGGAGCTGCACGAGTTGTCGAAGAGAATACAGGCCCCCGATCCCACAGGGGGCTCACGTATTTCCTACTGGTTCTACGAGAGGGCGAGGGGAAGTTATGAGGAGACCAGACGGCTCGATGCGAAGACCCCCGCTAAAGAGAAAGCTTTTGATGCGGTCTACCCGAAGAACCAAAGATTTGATAAGGGTATGTTCGGAAAGGTCTGGAATACCTACTTGCGGAAGCCTTATGTAGTCTCGCTGGGTGCGCAGAAGAATTTCGCGGAGTTCAATTCGTGGCTGAAAGAACAGGAACATGAACTCGAACCATTCTTCAAGCAGACGGTGGCCCTGCTGATCCTCTGGCGGGATGCTGAGAAAATTGTCAGAAAGCAAGGATTTGAAGGTTACAGGCATAACATAGTGACATACACGTTGGCATGGTTGTTCGAACTCACGCGATCGAGGGTGGATCTGAAAAAGATATGGCACGAACAGAAATCCGAGAACGCAGTATTGGTGGCGATAGAGGAGATGTGCCAGATCGTGGAAGCTCACATAAAAGACACTAATCAGAATGTCACGGAATGGTGCAAGAAAGAAGAGTGCTGGAGGATCCTGTTAGAAAAGGAGTACACTCTGCCTGACGGAATCATGGCCTGCTTCATGGATGAAGGATCCAAGGATCAGAGGTACGATTCGAGAACCTGCGACGAGCGCAAAGCCGAAGAGTTCTGCAAAGATAAAGGGTCCAAAGCTTGGATCGAATTATTCACATGGGCAAAACAGCGGAACTTCTTGACAGGGAAGGCGAGAAGCCAGTGTTTCCCATGGAAAACCAAAAAAAATCAAATGCAAGAGGCTAGCTATCCACCTCCATCAGATGACCTTTTCTGGTCGGGCTTGTTCACAGAAATATCTTCAAGCGCTCGCAAGAGAGCCTTCTTC
>Ga0302253_1001061_pt1 | contig 18265 bp, 18 predicted proteins | sample AAG_RA_Trp_MG_FD_193537 | JGI IMG/M metagenome (GOLD analysis project Ga0302253, IMG submission 193537) | Enriched activated sludge microbial communities from anaerobic digester in WTTP, New Holstein, Wisconsin, United States - AAG_RA_Trp | ecosystem: Engineered > Bioreactor > Anaerobic >...
AAACCTAAGTGGTCAAGCGATAGCGTTGATAATTTCATTTCAAGCCCCTTCATATCCCTTTTCCACTTAAAAGATCATGTCAACATAAAAATGTTTCATAAAAGAAATGCCACCTGCGGGATGTGGGGTGAATCCAAACGATTGCTATCGTTTATTGCTACAGACCGCTCCGAGGTCGGACTTTGCAGGATATCGAGCCCGGAACTTCGGCTTCGATATCCTGAGGGTGCTCATAAAAAATTAGCAAAGAGCAAAATCTCTCCTAATCCGATTTAATCGCCTTATCCGACAAGATACCTACACCACCTCTGTGGAATTTGTGGAATTCTGGGTGCAATTTATGCATGATTCGTTTTTCCTGATGCTGAAGTTGATAATTGATGCACCTTTTCCACTGGATGCTTCGTCACAGTTCGGGCAATCAGCAATGGCACCCTTTTCATCGGGACTCACATCTTCCGCGCCTTTCCGTGCCTCTTCAAGCTCTGGAATAGAGCTGGCCGAATTCTTCGCTGCAGCCATATCAACCAGCTGGAATGTGGTCAAGAATCTAGCGCCCTGGGACTCAGCATAATTAAGGAAATTCCTATAAGCATCAAGGAATTCTCCATTTCCTGAGACCAGATTGCTGAAGATGACGACTGTGGGCGCTCCTGCCTTGGCATTCTCGTCGAACTGGGACTGCAATAGGTCCTGCCATTGCGAGCCACTTAGGCCCATCTCTTCATCAATGTATTTGTCATAGAGAACCGCTTTCTCTCCATTCACATCTGTCGTGCTGATTGGAACCGCATATACATTGAAGCCATCAATGAGATATGGCCAGGAATCATTCTCATGACCAGGCATATAGATCAAGCCCTGCTGGAATCCGGCATTGTAGATAATGCTCAAGTTCTCCAGGACTCGCAGCGTATGCTCATTTTGCTCGAAGCCCTGCGGTCGGAAGCCCTTGATATCAACATGCTTGCCTCCGCATATATAGCAGCTATACAGGCGGTTGTTAGCGTCCTTAATGATTTCTTCTTGTTCAGCAGCCGAGAGCGAGGACAGGTTCTCTCCAGTGTTATTTCCATAGAGAGCAAGCTCGTGGTTGCTCATGGCACCCTGAGATGTGATTCCCAGACGGTAGACTGTGGCCATCTCACCGCTCACAAAGATGGTGACATTTCGGTCAAAGGGATCTATCTCATTTATCAGGTTTATCAGAGAACCTCCCGCGGCTTTGACCTCTTCTGAGGATGGATTTAATGGGATATCCGCATCCACTACGATGTTCACCACGGGGCTCTCTTGGCATAGGCTTGGGCATGTTATCCCCGACAATGCGATACCAAATAGTAATAACACAAATGCAGCTTTATATATCCTTTTCATTGCTTCGCCTCATTAATATATAAATTAGGTCACAACATTATAGATTCCTTGGAATTAGCTGTAGCTATTATTGATCCTTCATACTAATATTTGTTATGGTCAACTGTTTTTTAAAATTAATTTTAACATATATATTTGTTATTATCATAAAAACCAGTTTTTTGCATCTATATATGCTGCTCTGATTAAATAGTATGATAATCTATAAATACCATAGTTACGCAATTTGTTTAAGGTGATAACTTAATGTTTAAATCAAGATGGAAGATAGCCTTTTTGCTGGTATTGAGCCTGGCAAGCATAATGTCGAATTCAGCAGCTCAGGATGAAGCACCTCAGAGTGTAGCACCTCCGAGTACAGGCAGCTGTACTCCCGTTCTGCAGGATCCAGTAGCTCCAGGCGATATAATCGACCTCAGAGGTCCCGATGTACCGGCTGATCAGCAGGCATTGGGCATTCATTGGGACTATATGTGGACGGTTAAAGAAGATGATGCGGGAGGAAGGACGGTCGCAACACTTGATACCCAAAGCATCTCTTTTGCTGTTCCAACTACGGAATATGCAGAAAATTATTACTTCGAGATGTTGGTTACAGCTCGTGAGGCTGCACTTTGTATCAACCAGGCCTGCATGACCTTCCCGATTGTGACCCCAGGTCAGTGCTCAATAACAACAGATTCATCGGATCAGATTTGCATCATCGATGATAAAAATCACAAATATAGCACAGAAAGCACTCCCGGCCAGGTCAATCAGCGCTGGTGGGTGTTCAAGCAAGGCGAAGTTCCTGAAAATCTGGAATACAACGGCAATGCCGATTCCAAGGTCGGAGATGGGTCCAACATAAACATCAAATGGAATGAATGGGCTGAGAATTCCGGCACATATGTTATAATGACAGGGTACTTCGGCAAGAAATCACCCTATGTTTTCCAGGGATCATGCCAAAAGCAAGTTGTGATTGTGGATGTGCCGCTCAATACGATAACTGTAACGTGATGCAAATTATGAGCACCAGGGCATTGCCTGGTGGCTCATTTTTATTAAATATTGGACTGGCCTGGCAATCGGCTGCCGATGGGCAAAACGCATGATGATATGTTAAATATAAATAATTATTTAAAAAAGTGCAGGATATAGACTATGAAATCCATCCTCAGCAATTCCAAAGAGACTATCTGCCTCTCGGCCATTTTATGTCTATTTTTCCCATTTATCCTGAGCTCTGCAGCAGGATCAGATTGGCCTGACTGCAATTTTCACTGTCGCGCCAAGGATGTAACGATAACCGATCTCTGGCTGGGGGATGCTCAGGGAAATTTGCTATCTGCTTGCGCTCAGAATAGCTCAGTAGATGCCTATATATGGGCCAGATTTAAGAACAATGCCAATAGTCCTCGATATGCAGTAATTCTCTTATGCGACATATATGTGGATGGTGCTCTGCAGGAATCCCATTACGATGATGGAGGCCTCTGCGTTCTGGATACCATTCCCGCAGGCTCTGAGAATTCTCTCTCCTTATATGGATTCTCATTTAGCTGCGGCCAGGAGGTAAGGATAGAGAATCTGGTCATAAACTGGGAGACGGCCAATGGCATCGATTGCTCCAATGCTAATCGGAGATGCAGCAATCGAAATACCAAATGCTATCGTGAGACTGGCTCCATTGATCTGACACCTCCGAGCTGCCAAATTGAAGGGCCGAGCATTCCTTGTGAGAGCATCATCGCCACATATCTGCCCCAGATCACGAGGGCACCCGAATTAAAGCCCCAATTGGTTTGGAGAATAGATGGAATGGATGCAGAAGACGAGTCGGCAGAGGAAGGCCTTCAGGTTGATTGGAGAGACTATGGAAGTGGGTATCATATTCTGCAGCTTAGCATAGATTGGAATGATGACCATGGCAGGCTGGTTCAGAGCTGCACGGACAGCCTCAGGATTCTGGTTGTTGAAGTGCCAAGCAATGTGATCGAACTGACCTCAGGGACTGAGACGCTCAATGATTAAGCTTCTGTGCTTGCGCGCGCCTTCCTCCGGAAGGTCAAAGAGTCCAGAAATCGCCCATATGTGTACATGGCTATCACTAGCTATAATCTTGGCACTAATCCTTCCCGTCAGCGCAGAGCCGAATCAGATCATCGGTGGCGTATCCTATACGATCTCCGCACCTTTAGCCCCTGAGGGGCAGAGCTACAATTATAGCTGGTCAGCAACTGGAGGCACTCCACTTAACGCGAGCCAGAGCTCATTTCAGTGGACAGCTCCCCTTGTAGAGAATTCTACCACCGTTCTGATCGAACTGAAAATAGAGAGCAACGTAAGCGGCTGCATTAATGAAAACCAGATTGAGATGCTGGTCTTGCCCGCAGCAAAAGCAGAGATTCGCCTAAAAAAAGACTGCAGATATAGCCCACCAGTGAGGGTGGGCGATACAGTCGTTTATACATATAACGTAACCAATACCGGCGGAGTCACTCTTTATGAAATAAACCTCACCGATACTCATGATTGGGGGCCGAACTGCCATCCAACTCGGGTTGGAGGTGGGGGAGGTGACGAAGCATTGGAGCCGGGCCAATCATGGCAATATGAATGTCTTTACGAGATTCATGATCCTGCCAATTATACCATACTGCGCATCATGGCTAGCACTGGTTACAGGGAGCAGGATATGATTGAGAAGCTACTGCGGCTGAGAACTCGCATGGAAATCAATCTGGAGAAGATGAGAAGACTGCAAAAAGAGTTCGATCCGCATGCGGCAACGCTAACTATTGAGAGCATGCAGATGGCTGGCATCAACTATACCTCCTACTACTATGTCAATGAAGTGACTGAGGAGAGCCTGAAGAGGATTATAGATCCGCAAGGGAATTTAAGCGTCACTTACTATAGAGATCCCGTCTCGCAATTGAATTTGACCACTCGATACGATCCAAAAGGAAAGATTCTCTCGGAGGAGGAATACTACTATCCGCATCCGGGAACGAATGAGTACATGAAGATCGAATACGATAATCCATCTGTGGGCTTGAAGACCATTACCATTACGGATTATATTACAGGAGATACATTGATCATAATAGAAGATTATAACGGAGTTATAATAAGCAAAGAATACAAAAAAACGCCGGGCTACATAGTTTACGAGGAGAAATATATCCTCAAAAACATCGCCACTGTGAAGGCGAAGACGGGAGCTGGCCAAGAGGTATCCGATTCAGATACATATTCTTTGGAGATATTCAAGCAAAATCCAATTTTGAGCGTTTTTAAAGATGATGAGCCAGATCCAGTGCAATTCAATGGTACTATTAATTATACCATCGCATATAAAAATAACGGCGGTCAGGATGCTCACGAGGTAATGCTAAAAGAGACCTACAATGAGAGCCTGGAGTTCATATGGGTAAGCCCTGCTCCGGATCCGGGCACAATTGATGCCTGGACCATTGGAGATCTGGATAAAGAAGAGTCCGGCAAGATAGCGATCCAGGCCAGATTGAAGGATATTCTAACACCGGGATCAATAATCACCAATCGCATTGATATGTGGTGTAAAGAAGGATCGCATGCCGTTGCCTGGGCCAATACAACTGTAACCGGAGAAGGGCTGGTAATTGCAAAGAGAGCCTCATCCCGCATAATTTTCCCAGGGGAGCATCTGAATTACACCATAGACTACAGAAATAATGGCTCTGTGAAGCAGACCGATGTTGTGATCCATGATTATTTGGATGAAAAAGTCGATTTTAAGTATTCTCTATCAGATCCACTTCTCATCAATGAGAGCTCAGGAAGACACCACTGGTGGTATGTTGGAGATCTGCTGCCCGGATCCGGAGGGACCATCGAGATCTTCGTGAAGGCCAAGGGCAAAGACACATTCAAAGACAACGCTGGTTCGGTCTTCAACACATATCAGGTGAAACGGCGGCAGCGCACCCACGCCGCAAGCGGCGGGGCATCCGAGGCGCTGCCGCATGAAGTTGGAGCCAGGCCAAGCAGATCTGAGCCTAAATTGAATACGCATGCCCTTTATCCCAGCCGCAGCGAGCTGCGGGGTATTACGTTTAAAAATAAACTCTTCGCAAACAGAAGGCACGAATAAAACACTGGAGACCTACGTCGTCCACTCATTATGGATCAAGAAGGAGGCAAATGCGACTGCCGCCGCTCGAGGTGAGAATATCACCTATACAATAAAATATGGAAACTCCGACACCGATTTTACCGCTGAGAATGTGAGCATAACGGATATGCTTCCAGAAGTTGATTTTCTCGGAGCAACTCCTCATCCTAACATCATAAACGGAAAAAATCTCACCTGGATGATCGGCAATCTGACTCCGAGGGCAAACGGCACGATAGTTCTCGATGTTCATATACCCAAGAAGACGCAGATGGTCTTCGATGAAACCTCATCTGTAGAAGGCGATGGCTTTATCCGCATGCGAAAGAGTCTATCCACGGAAGAAGCGGAGCGCTCGCTCACAAACAGGGTCGAGATCCGGGGGTACTATGAATCTATGCCAATCCCTGTCAGTAGCAGCTCTGTGGTGGTCACCATTCTCGGAGCTGCCGGAACAAGGATCACTACTTCGGAGCACGGGAGCGGCCACTACGAGGAGGATGAGAATTCGCGCTTGGTATCAAAGAACAAGAGCGTGAGTCTAAAAAAGGATATCTTTGCCAGCTATGGGCGTTCTACTTTCCAGCTGCCCGGCAAACGAAGCATAGACTACCAATCCCTGTGGTCGGACAGAACATCAGCGGCAAATTATATTCGAGGAGAAGTGGTCACAGAAAATTACCTTTATGTCCACAACCTGCAAAAAGACAGCAGCTTTGATGTGGACATGAACCAGACAGTATATCGTTCAGACGCCAGCCATGATTCTGGAATAGCTCGAATCAGTTATAGGAAGAATGCACAGGACAGCTCCCATAGCATAAAAGAAATGATAGATGAAGATTATCATGGCAGTTTTAAAGTGTTTCAATCTATTGACTCTTATGGAGAGAATGTAAGACAAGATAGGTCGATCACAGGCAAAGGGCGAGTGTCCTCGGACAAGCGAACAGAATCTCAAAGATCCTTTGAGCATGGGAGCGGTTACTATTCAGCTCAGGAATCGATGGATTCAAGCAGCATCACAAAGAACGTCAAGATGCTCTACTCGCCGCAAAATGAGATCCTGGGATCCATGAACACTAGCGGCGGAAGCCTATGGCGGGAAGGCATGCAGACCAAAGATCCAGAGCAGGAGCTCATCATAAGCGAAGAGATTCGATCCGCCTCTTACATCGAAAAAGAGGCAGAAATGGATTTGTCATCATTGAAGTTTATAGGCTCCTTCAACGGGTCCATGGATACTGCAATCCTCCAGGGAAATGGCCCAGATTATGAAAAGGTGCGGCTAGATCAGAGCTTTGTAGGCAAATTCAACATTGATACCGCCATCAGCCTGCATCCTGAGCCAGTACACCGCTATGTGCATGTGAACATTGAGAAGAAAGCCATTATGCAGGATGATAATATAGTCCTCTTCCTTATCAATGTCACCAATGACGGCAGCAGGCCGCTCAAGAAATTGGATGTTTCGGACAGGCTTCCTCCGGGCCTGAGCTTCATCGACTCCAGCCAGAGGCCAGAAGTTGATGGCCAATTCATCAATTGGACTATCTCGTCACTGGACATTGGCAGAACGATGACCATAAAGCTGAGAGCCAGGGTCGAGAACGGCCGCCAGATATATGATAATTACGTGAGCGTGTCAACCGGCTATAATGACACTAGAATTGAAGCCGAGAACCATACCCTCTTTGAGGCTTACTATCAGCCGCTCTCCTGTTGCCCGGAGCTGCCAATTGAATGGAATTATTGGAGCTCTGGCTCAAATGCAACGCTAATAAATGCAGAATGGGGCAGCTGGAAGCCCGCTCCATGCTTTAATGTAAGCACGGAGGTTATTGACTGCTTTTTAGAACAAGAGAAATACTATGATGAGTTGGAGCGAAACCTATCGAGCTGCTGTGCATCAAATTATGATATCCCTTGAAAGAATAGTTGGCTCCTCGCTACTTAGCACGGGTGAACTTTGAATTGCAAAATCTCTGTATCATTTCGCCTTTGTGGTGGACCGCTATGCACTGACCCAACCACAGACACGCAGAGGAACAGAGACTATAACCGCTGCCGTACTCACCCAAATAATTCAGCAAAGAGCCATAAACCACAAAGCACACAAAGGACACAAAGACAGCACCAAAGGATTATTGGGCTATCAAGAACTGGATTAACCTTTGCGAGGCCTTTGTGATCTTTGTGCTCTTTGTGGTTAAAATCCGTTATCTGTAATCAATTAGAGAACTCCTCGCAGACTCATCTGATCGATAAGCCGATGTGAGGCGAATCGCCAATAATGTCCTCATCAGCCATTATGAAGCTCTGGAGCTGATGGAGGCGCCTTTACTTGTGGCTTTGAGTCTTCTATTAAAATATCAGCCAATCCCGGCTCCACACCGTTTGGCGTCATCTCATAGACCACATCATCAAGCTTCACAATAACGCTGTCACCCTTTGGCTCAGCATTAAATCCATGAGTCACAAGTAAGAATGCTAGATCTTGAGCATCTATTCTGACATCCTCGCTATCTGCAATCAGCTTCATGAGGTCGGTATAATCGTCGGCTGCTGTGGGAGAACTCATCGACATGACTGCAAAGCAGAATATGATCGCCACCAGGCATGCTGAATTCGTGCTCTTAATCGATTTCATATCGACGCCCTGTGAATAGGAGCCCTAATTCTCATATATCCCTAAGAGGTCTGTGGTATCTGTGCTGACCGCAATTTTTCGAGACCCTTTTGCAGATCCATGCTCATCTTGGCTCCTTGGAGATTGGAAATAGAGAAGAATTGAAGTGCTATATCATCATATTTGATTCCCTCGAGGTTTGCTCCACTGAAATCACATTTTTCAAAGGCAGTTTTCTCAATGATAGCTCCCCTCAGATCCGCACCCGAGAAATTCAGATTATTCATAAAAGACTCGGAGAAACGGGCATTTTTCAGATCCGCACCACTGAAGTCTACATCCGAAAAGACCATCCGAACCATTTCGGACGATTTCAAGCTTGCTTTGTGCCAGGAGGTTCCCTTTAGGTTCATTGAATTGTAATAGGATCCTGCAAGATCCGCTCCAGAAAGATCGGCGTTGATCAGATGTACGTTCGCGAATATGACGCCATTTAGATCTGAATTTCGCAGATCCACACTGCTAAGATCTGCAAAGTCCAGTTTGGCACCTCTTAGGGTGCAACCCGATAAATTAGACCTCACTAAGTAAGCTCTTGTGAAATCTGAATTTGACAGGTCGCAATTGGTTAGATTTGCCCCAAAAAGTTCCGCTCTGGAGAACTGGCTCTCTGTAAGGCTGCTGCCGCTCAGATCCGCCCAATTCATTCTGGCACCTACCATATTGGCACCGCTCAGATATGCATCTTTCATAGTTGCAAGGCTGAGATCCGCTCCCAGGAGCCTGGCTCCATTTAGGTTTGCGCCGACGAGGTTGCATCCGCCTAGCAATGCATTGGTCAGATCTGCCCTTTCAAGATTGGAATTGGATAGATCCGAATCTTCCAGATGCACTCTGGGAAGACTGGTGTTTACCAGTTTGGCCTCAACAAGCTTGGCTCGATTCAGAAATGCACTCTCTAGGTTCGCATCGGAGAGATCGGCACGTGTGAGATTCGAATTAGCAAAGACTGAAGCGGAGAGATACGAACCAGAGAGGTTCGCCATGCTCAGATCTGCGCCATTTAGGTTTGAGAAGCCCATAGTTGATCCAACCAGCCTGGAACGGGATAAGTTAGCTCCCATACAACGAGCTGCGGAGATATCCGCTCCCGATAGGTCTGCATCGGTGATGGTGGCATTGATCAGGTTCGCGCCAACCAGGCTTGCGCCTGTGAGATTTGCGCCTTTTAATTGGGAATTAACAAAGGTGGAACGTTCCAGAAATGCGTTTATAAGGCTTGCTCCAAACAGATTTGCATCGCTGACCTTCGCAGCCCACAAGCTGGCGCCATCCATCTTGGCATCAACCAGAGTTGAATTATCCATCATGGCCTGATCCATAAGGGAGCCTGATAGATCTGCTCCGGTCATATTCGAGTTCATCAAATAATTGCCAAGCAGGGTGGCTCCTCTGAGATCAGCACCGGAGAGGTCAGAACCATCGAGAGCAGCGAGTGGCATGAATGCGCCACTGAGATTGGCTCTGATAAGCGTGGAGTTTGAGATGACAGCCTGTATCAAAAAGGATCGGCTCAGGTTCGTCCCGCTGAGATCGGATCCTAGCAGGTCAGAATAACTCAAGTCTGTCTCGGACAGATCCAGGCCGCTCAAGTTCCTATTATTTAGATCAGCTCGAGGTTGAAATGGCTGATTAACGAACTTGCTCCCAGAAGGAAGTATCAAGAGGCTGGTATTGAAGCGGCGCAGCTCCAACATATCGAAAATGTTTGTGCCGGGAGGCTCATTTATGGCCGGAATATCATCTGCAGGAGCATCCTGCAAGATGAGTTGTTCCATGTCGGCTGCCGATTCGCCTTGGACTTGATCGGTGGTGATCGCTTCTCCAAGCACATCGAAGTCCATCTGGACGTCCTTAGTACCATAGATTGGAGCCGAACTTGCACTTCTCTGGACGCTGATATTGAAGCGGCGCAGCTCCAGCATATCGAAAATATATGAGCTGGGAAGCTCTTTTATGACCGGAATATCATCCGCAGGAACACCCTGCAAGATGCGGTGTGCCATATCTGCCGCCAATCCGCCCTGGACTTGACCGGTAATGATCGCTCCTCCAAGCACACCGAAGCCCATATAGACATCCCGGGTACCGTAAATTGGAACCGAGCTTGCGCTTCTCAGGATCCATGCGCTCTCTTCGTGGGTTACTGCTCGTCCTTCCCGGTCATTATTATAATTAAGAAGAAGGATCAGGCTGCCCTCATGCAGAGCGGAAGCATTCCTCTGCAGTTCTTCTACTGTCATGTCATTCCAGATGACGAAGCTGACAATTGTATTGAATCTGGACAGGGTCTGGTTCATGGCCTCTTGGCTGGCCTTGCTGGTGGCAGTCTGGTCATCGATTATGACTATTTGCTTTGCATCGGGATGCAATTTTAGCATAAGAGAGATTGTACCTGGTATATCAAAGGCCTCCACCACGCCGGTGAAATTCTTCCCTGCCGTCAGCATCTGGTCTTCGAAGAAGTCCACTCCGCAAAAGACAACTGGAGTGCTGGAAAACAGCTCGTCTCTGTTGTTGAGCAGGAACTGAAATGCATCATCGTCCAGACAGGTGATGACATCATAGTGACGATCTTTATATTTATTTTTATATAAATTCTTCAATTCATTCAGTCTGGCTTCAGTAGGCTCCTGCCTTTTGGTATCCATATACTCAAAAGAGAATTCTGCTCCAGGATAGTAAATAGATAGCTGATCTTTAATCTCATTGCCTACGGAATCGGTCCATGGCGATCCGGGGTTATACGAGGCAAAAATTAGTATTTTCTGGGAGGCTTCTTCCTCCAGTGCGGAGGATGATGCAACTAGAGTTATAAAAAGCAAGCAGAGTCCAGGAGACAATCTGAGCAGTGAACGAGCCATAACAGACCTTTTCCAATTACTACTATAATTAATTTGTTCTTTTCTTAATTTAAAAAGACAGTCCCTTTCAGAACATCAAGCGGCTCTTTGTAGTGATTTGAGGTCAGAGCGCAGATCCTCGGAGATCTTGGCTCCATCCAGTTCCGCTCTGGACAGCGATTGAAGGGTGAACTGGTCATACTTGATTCGCTCCAGATTGGCGCTGCTCAAATTGGCTCCGGTCATCTCAACCTGAACCAGTGTCGCATCTCTCAGGTCGGCGCCGGCCAGATCCGTCATGGCCATGAATACTCCTGTCAGGACAGAATTCTTAAGGGATGCTCCCCCCATTTCCAGTCCCCTCAGGTCGACTTCACGCAGATTAACTCTATCGAGCTTCGCATTCCTGAGTGTCGCTCCTGCAAGAATAGCTCCATCCAGATAGGCTTCGGATAGATCAGCTCCTGTAAAATTCGCTCGGGTAAGATCGGAGTAAGGCATTTTGGCTGATTTCAAGCTTGCACCAGTTAAGACGGCCTCAGTCAGGTCCGCATAGGCCATATCGGCCCAATCTATGTTGGCGCCAGTAAGATTGGATCTCATGAGATAAGCTCTGGTAAAGTCTGCATCGCTAAGGTCCGAACCGCTCAAATTAGTGCTATAAAGCTCAGCTCTTGAGAACTGACCTTGGGATAAATAGGCAACACTCATATCGGCCCAGCTTATATGAGCTCCAATCATATTGGCGCTGGTCAGATAGATTCCTTTAAGCTTGGCACCGCTCAGATCCGTTCGAAAAAGCCTGGCATCCGTGAGATCTGCGTCGCTCAGATCGGAATCGGATATGTCTGCTTCGGTTAGATCTGCTTTCACAATGCGAGCCCCGTTCAGCTTGGCTTTGGACATTTGAACCCGTATTAGGTTCGCACCAGTTAAATCCGCTCCCGTGAGATCGGCTTCCGTAAGAACAGCGCCCGTGAGATCTGCATTCTCCAGCGTTGAGCCATTCAGATGAGATGCCATCAGCCAGGCCGATCGGAGATACGCCCCATCCAGATTCGACCCGTTGAGGTTGCAGCCCTGCAGATCAGACTGATTCAAATGTGCTCCGGCGAGATCCATTGCCGAGAGATTCGCATAGCTCAGATTAACACGATCATCGATATTGATATCGAGCTCGGCAAATCCTGCACCAAGAACGCAATTCATCGCAATCAAAGCGCATAATGCGATCCTCACCAGCGAATCAATTCTCATCGAGCCCTCGTTATTCCCATACTAATAATTTATAATTATGTCAGTACCACATTTCAAGTTTCCGGTAGGACTCCTGACACAATGTCATGCCCGGATTCATCATCGATCCTTCAGCAAATGGCTTCAAATAGCGGAAATGCACGCCGCACGGTCTCAATGCACTTATATTATATTAGGCCAGCCTCCATTGGGGATTGATTGATTCGAGGTATTTGAAATCCGCAAAGCTATACTGAGCCTGGTAATAATAATCGTCCTCTGTAATAGGCCCGTAATAACTATCCACTGCCAGCCAGGTATCGGGAGCATCATTGTCCTCCACAACCACCCAGAGATGTCCCCGGCTGTCAAATCCACTGGGATCGTACATATAAACTGAGCCATACCCCAGGCTCTTATAGCTCTCTTGCAGCTTTTGGGAGCCATCATAACACATGCCCAAGGGCGTTACCGGAAATATATGATATCTGCTGATGGTTTTTATAAAGCTTTCATTGTCTGACCTCCTATAAGTGAGATTGATCCTTATGGCATCGCTGGAGATCACCTGCACAGGTCCGGATTGCATATCGGGAGGAGACATCCACATATCACCGAGCCTGGGAGCGGCTCCATTAGGCGTGACATATACTTCCCTGCTATCGTTGAGCTTGACCACCACATAGGACGGCTCTGGTCGAGCGGAAAAACCGTGCGTGGCCAGAAAGAAGGCCAGGTCCTTAGATGTGATGCCGACATCCTCATAGCTGGATAGGAGCAGCCATAGATCGTTTTCTTGGGTTGCCTGGCTCAACCCAAAACAGGATAACAGAAATATGAGCATAATAGCTGAGGCTCTCTTCAATCCAGCATCACCGCTGACCGATATCTGAGCTCGGTCTCATATAATGAAGAGTTACAGATATTTAATAAGATCCATCCGGTCCAACTGGCGTTAGGACTGAGAAAGTTGAAATGGACGAGTTATGGATTTCGTGGGGAGAAAACGCTGCCCAAGAAAGACGCATTTATCTCGGTTTTTGGATTCAATTAATTAACACAGCATCTAATTATGAAAGGAAGTGGCCCAATTGAAACATCAATCTCATCAGGCGCCTGCCCGATGGCCTTGAGATCATTGCAGGCCCTATCCCAACAAAAAGGGAACTACGCCAAGCCTGTTCCTCATCGCAACATTTTTGCCCTGTCCGATCCGTCTCCCTAGCATGGGTGATATATCACTATCTCAGTTCGAGGCAAAAATTTTATTCGACTCCGACGCGGACCTCTCCCGATGGTCGGGAAATACGCTGCGCAGTGGCTTTGGAGCCCACCTCAGATCTCTGGTATGCATCCAGAGGAATGCAGATGGCGCAAAAGAGACTGCAGCCTGCGAGAACTGCCCGCTTCAAAAGGCATGCGTTTATGATTACTTCTATAACAGCCACCCTCCGGAAGGGGTTAAGGTGCTGAGAAAGCAAAACGATATCCCTAGGCCTTTTGTATTCGACCCACCCATATCTGGGAGGCATTCTGCCGGATCGGCAAATGACTTCAGGTTCACCCTGATCGGGCGGGGTGTGGAGTATCTCCCCTACTTCCTGCTTGCTCTGCGGAATCTGGGCGAGAGCGGAATGAGCCGGGGATACCGTCTGGGCTATGGCAAGTATCGCATAGAATCAGTGGACTCCATCGGATACGGTGCCCGCAACAATATCTTCTCTGCAGACACTGTATTCAACCGGGCCATTCCTCTGAGCTACCAGGAGATGATCAAAGGCTCTGCAGAGCATAGGGGAGACCTTATAGTGCGCTTTTTAACCCCCGCGCAGATCAAGGAGGACGACAGGTTCACGGCCGCCCCCAGCTTCCGGGGGTTGATCTCCCGATTGCTCTTCCGGGCCAATGCCCTGGCCGAGTTCTACGGATCTGGGATGCTGTATGACAACGAGCAGGTGCTGGCCATCCTTGGCGCCTGTCGGTTGGTGAGCATTATAAAAGCGAACACCGAGGAGGTCATAGCAAAGAGATATTTCCACAAGCAGAAGATGAAAAAGCTGAGTCTTCCCCCATTCTTCGTCGGGGAGATCACCTATCGAGGAGAGTTCTCCCGTGAGGTCATGGCACTTTTGGAGCTGGGCAGGCTCATCCATGTGGGGAAGATGGCAACCTTTGGGAACGGGATGTATGAGGTTAAGGTATGAGGGAAAGCAGATTTTTTTATAGTGGCATTCTCTGCAGACGGGCCTGGAAACGCGAGCTAGCGACAGGACATCTGGCATTTACAGGTACTCTGCAAATTCACCTGGATCGACCTTCGCGAGCTTCAGAACGCTTCTCAGTGTTCCTGGCTTAAGCTCATCGTGCATCGGGACGACTGTACCTATCTTGCCTTGTGCCGTGACCTTCGAGAGCCTGACATGGCTCCCTGACTGTCCTGAAACCATGAACCCAAAGTGATTGCATAAGACTTTGATAACGATTTCTCCGGAGATGCCTCTAAGTTTCGGCAACTTCGGTTACCTCAAAGGTAGTTATGAAAGATCTATCAGTGATCTTTAGCGGAAACTCCTCTAAATAAAGCTCGGTAGCCTCCTTGAGGTTTTTTACTGCCTCTTCAATGGTCTTCCCCTGACTCGCCGTCCCCACCTCCGGGCACTCAGCAACATACATATCCTCGTCTCTTCGAATTACTGCAGTTAGTGTAAGCATACGCTTTTTATTAGTGTGGCTGACTTAAATATTCTGCGGAAAAATACAATCCATAGGCCCAATCCAGCACAGTCTAAGCAGATTTCGAATCGGCCTTACCGCTCAGGGGCTTGAGTGCGCCGGCACCAGGGGGCGGCCTGTGATGACTCCTGGTATTTCAGAGCGGATATTTTTTATTTCGGACCAGATCCCAGTTGGTGGTGATTTGTAGGTCGATTGAAGAGGTATATATTTTATTATATTTTTTAAATAATAGTTGCATTATGGTTAAGACTGATCTAAACAGGCCGTCTTTTTAGTGGATGCCGCGAGTCGGCCCTCCGGGCCTCCCGCGGTAGTGCTCTAGCCCCCTCAACGCCGGGGAGGCTTGGATAAGTATGCCCTTGCCGTTGACGGACTAAATTATATATTAATATAAATATTCGCCATACTAAGCCTAAAGGTAATTCGCCTCAACGCCGGAAAGAACCCATGAGGGATGGATCTGTCCCCGAGGCTATGGGCCTTATAGATATCGATTGCTAATAGTCTTTCGCCAGAGTTTAAATACCTCCTTGCATTCGATAGGCTGGCGAAAAGACCCCCATTAAAAGGACCATTCAGGCGCAAGATTTAAGGCAAATCGGCCCTTTTAGGGGGCTATTGCAGAGCCTATCCCGATGAAAAGGGAATTGAAACTATGCCAACGGCCAGCTTTGCTTTAGGAGCGATTGGCATTGCAGAGCCTATCCCGATGAAAAGGGAATTGAAACTCTCCAGCTCTGAAATCCTGATATCTCTCTTCTCGATCATTGCAGAGCCTATCCCGATGAAAAGGGAATTGAAACCGTTCATTGTAGCATAGTGATACTGCCCCCAGTACTCCTATTGCAGAGCCTATCCCGATGAAAAGGGAATTGAAACGGCAACGCATAGTACTGGATACGATCTCCCAGACCAGGTATTGCAGAGCCTATCCCGATGAAAAGGGAATTGAAACAGCCCCAGAGCGGTATAGACGATGGTGCGCTCTATTGCAGAGCCTATCCCGATGAAAAGGGAATTGAAACTCAAGGACTTCTTCAATTATGCCAAAACCGATACCGAGAGATTGCAGAGCCTATCCCGATGAAAAGGGAATTGAAACTCCGCTCTCAAGCATGTTTCGAGGCAACCGCGTGCTATTGCAGAGCCTATCCCGATGAAAAGGGAATTGAAACAGCTCGTTAACGCCAGGATCCCACGCGCTAAATCCAGCGGATTGCAGAGCCTATCCCGATGAAAAGGGAATTGAAACGGCGAGTTAAGGCCGAAGCAGTACTTTTCAATAGCTGCATTGCAGAGCCTATCCCGATGAAAAGGGAATTGAAACGTGGTTCGGCCCATGGTGGAGGGATGCGTGCCCATGGATTGCAGAGCCTATCCCGATGAAAAGGGAATTGAAACTCTGACTACCTGAGCACGGATACTAAGCTGGCAGTCCGGATTGCAGAGCCTATCCCGATGAAAAGGGAATTGAAACATGCCCATTTCGGACACATGCGCCATTCTTAAGCGCTCATTGCAGAGCCTATCCCGATGAAAAGGGAATTGAAACTGGAAGTCGCGGCAGGCACGGCATTGCATATGGCTGGATTGCAGAGCCTATCCCGATGAAAAGGGAATTGAAACCTTTGATCCCACCAAGACCAGTGCCTCCCCGTCCTTGGATTGCAGAGCCTATCCCGATGAAAAGGGAATTGAAACTGAAACCGGTTGCCGATATTGATACCTATTCGCACATTGCAGAGCCTATCCCGATGAAAAGGGAATTGAAACCAGCATGGCGCGTAGCATCTCGATACTGTGACCAGGGCATTGCAGAGCCTATCCCGATGAAAAGGGAATTGAAACGCAGATAGGCTCCCCGCAGATTGGCTTCCTGCAGATCGGCATTGCAGAGCCTATCCCGATGAAAAGGGAATTGAAACCAAGTGGAAGCATACTTGAAGGCAGCCGGGTTCTTCGAATTGCAGAGCCTATCCCGATGAAAAGGGAATTGAAACTTCTGACCTTCACCGTGCAAATGCGACATGGCCACCAATTGCAGAGCCTATCCCGATGAAAAGGGAATTGAAACGAAACAACATTTGAAGGATTTCTGACATGCCCACCTATTGCAGAGCCTATCCCGATGAAAAGGGAATTGAAACGAGAAAGATCAAATAAATCCTCTACGTATAGCCAATTGCAGAGCCTATCCCGATGAAAAGGGAATTGAAACACGAAAACGCCTTGAAGGAAGCAACTCTTACAAATCTCGCGAATTGCAGAGCCTATCCCGATGAAAAGGGAATTGAAACGACGCAGGGCCCGGACTGGCGGAAACCCAGCCACCACCACATTGCAGAGCCTATCCCGATGAAAAGGGAATTGAAACGAGAACGCCACTTCGAAACACCGATCAGCGATGAAACCCGATTGCAGAGCCTATCCCGATGAAAAGGGAATTGAAACTGAGCATGGCGGCAAAGGCGGATTTCATTGGGCCGCCCATTGCAGAGCCTATCCCGATGAAAAGGGAATTGAAACGCCGCGATAAGGGCCGCATCCTCTGGAAAATATTTCCCAAGATTGCAGAGCCTATCCCGATGAAAAGGGAATTGAAACTCCAGCCTTGTCCATCTGGCTGAAGAAGCCGGACATATATTGCAGAGCCTATCCCGATGAAAAGGGAATTGAAACGCTTCTGCTCGTACTTATAGCGCTCTTCCTGCTCTGAGATTGCAGAGCCTATCCCGATGAAAAGGGAATTGAAACTCCTCATCGTCTACATCAAGCGAAACATCGAGAATGATTGCAGAGCCTATCCCGATGAAAAGGGAATTGAAACTGACAATCCTGGTGACTGTCGGGTGCTCGATAACTGAGGATTGCAGAGCCTATCCCGATGAAAAGGGAATTGAAACATATGATCAGGGCACCGAAAAAAGCCAGCCTCCAGATTGCAGAGCCTATCCCGATGAAAAGGGAATTGAAACGGGCCATATGATGCCCTGATGGAAAGCGATCTGCGGAGATTGCAGAGCCTATCCCGATGAAAAGGGAATTGAAACGGGGCCTATTGGCGGCGCGGCATCTGATCTAGCTATGGATTGCAGAGCCTATCCCGATGAAAAGGGAATTGAAACGCCCATGAGCCCAGGCAGGGGCTCACACGTGACGGATGGAAAACCAGATATTTTAATCCGTCCATGTTAAGTCTGATATGGGCAGTGAAGGCTGACAAGTTTATGGGACGCTTGATCC
>Ga0302253_1001063_pt1 | contig 18247 bp, 17 predicted proteins | sample AAG_RA_Trp_MG_FD_193537 | JGI IMG/M metagenome (GOLD analysis project Ga0302253, IMG submission 193537) | Enriched activated sludge microbial communities from anaerobic digester in WTTP, New Holstein, Wisconsin, United States - AAG_RA_Trp | ecosystem: Engineered > Bioreactor > Anaerobic >...
CGCTAACAAAGTGTATGTGCCATAAGGGTTTCAGTGGGTATTCAAACATATTAGCCCGCTCAAACTTCGGTGTATTTCGACAGGAAAGTAGTCCGCAATCCCTTACGGCACATACACTCGACCGTTAGCAACAAGGCGTAGAAAAACCGTACAACTTGACAGACAATTACAAGAATGAATAAAAAATAATCGGTTTGACAGATTTAAAGCTCTTTGATAAGTTAGTGCAACTTGAAGGAATTTATTTTGTTTTTTTCCCTTCCCTCTTTTGCCCTGATGGGCAATTTGGAAAAGAAAACCCCACCCACATTGCAGCACATTTGCAAGCCCGCACAAGCCAACGCTAAAACCAAAGGCTTGCAAAAGAGCTGCAATTTCCAACCCGCCCGTGCATATTGAGATAGTTGTGGTAAATTCAATCAGAAATAATAATGAAAACTTTGTCATGTAAATAGTATTTATTAATTTTGACCCGTAAACAATAAAAGTCAATTATTATGAAAGAGATAGAAGTAAAGATTTTAATTGTCGAATCAGCAACAAAATATTTTTCAAAATTCGGCTTTTATAAAACTACAATGGATGAAATAGCAAAGCATATCCATAAAGCAAAAGGAGTTTTGTATTATTATTTTAAAAACAAGGAAGAACTTTTTAACGAAGTACTAAAACAAGAGTTGAATTCGGTTAAGGCGGAATTATCCAAAATTGTAAATAGCGAGACCGATTCTCTAATTATTCTCAAAGAATATATGCTTGCTCGTTTAAAATTATTACACAAAGCAGTAAACTACCATGAAACACTTAAAGCAGATTTCTTTGAAAAATATCTTTTCGTAAAAGATGTCAGAGAAGATTTTTCTGAGTTTGAAAGAACACAATTAATCATTATTCTAAAAAAAGGAAAAAAGGAAGGCTACCTTGATGTAAAAAATATAAATTCTACTGTAAACATTATTATGATGGTTGTTAATGGTATAGAAATACCTTTATTCCTGCAAAACAAGTATGCTGAATATGAAACCACTATTGATGAGCTTTCATCAATGATAGTGAATAGTTTAAGAACGCAAAAAAAAATAAATTAACTTTTTTTATTAAAATAATGACTAAAAAACATATTTGGTCAATAAATATTTTTATCTTTGCACTGACTTTAAAACTAATTTGTTCAATAATTAATAAAAGGAAACATGAATAATTTGGCTGAATTAATTATAAAATTCAAATGGATAACAATTATAGTTGTTACGTTACTAACTGCCTTTTTAGGTTATCAGATAAGTAATCTGAAAATAAATTCCGATATAATAAGCTCATTACCCGATGATGACCCTGCAGCAGCTTTGTATAAAAAAATCGGAACTCAATTTGGCGGAAATGATATGGGAATGATTGTTTTAGAGACTGACAATGTTTTTAAAACCGAAGTGTTACAACATGTAAAACAAATAACAGACAGTTTAAAAATTACACAGGGTATTTCGACGGTAACAAGCCTGACAAACGTAATTGATATTAAAAATTCGGATGGAGGTATTGAAATTGGAAAGCTCGTTGATGAATATAATTTGCCTGACACAAAACAAAAATTAGACAGTTTGAAAACTTATTTGTTTTCAAAAGAAATGTATAAAGGCACAATCGTTTCTGAAGATGGCACTGCAACCCTTATTATGTTTACATTACTACATGATGCCGACAAACAGGCAGTTGCAAGAGAGGTGAAAAACAAAGTAGTTGCGCTTAATTTACCTGAAAAATTGTATTTCGGCGGTTTGCCCTTGATGATGAACGATGTTTCTGATTTAATCGTAGCTGATATGATTTGGCTAATACCTATCGTATTTTTTTTAATAGCATTTGTATTACTGTTGAGTTTTCGTTCAGCAAAAGGAGTTGTTTTACCCTTGCTGATAGCTGGTATTTCTGTTATTTGGACACTTGGATTAATGGTTTTAACAGGCTATGAATTGACAATGATTTCAAACGAAATACCTATTATTTTGCTCGCAGTTGGTAGTGCCTATACAATACATGTTATAAACCGTGTAAACCAAACCTACCACAATGACCGAAAGAAGGCTGTGATTAAAGCTTTATCATATATTGTTTTACCAGTATTTTTGGCGGCTATAACAACTGCAATTGGATTTGTATCGTTTATATTCGGTTCCTATCTTACTATAATTCGTGATTTTGGAATGTTTACTGCTGTGGGAGTAGCTTTTTCATTCCTTTTATCCATCACGTTTGTACCTGCTGTGGTTTCTGTCTTCTCAATTAAACAAAGCAGGAATGTTGAAGAATTAAAATCGGCAAAAAAATCGATATTGTCCGATTATATTCTGCAACCACTGGTTGCACTTCTGTTCAAACATCCAAAATATACATTAGCATTTTGGTCTGTTCTGATTATATTAAGCATTGGCGGTGGCTTCTTCATCAAGACAAGCGTGAATATGGCAGACTATTTCAAAAAAGATAATCCAACTAGAGTTTCAGAAGATGTAATGCAGAAAAAATTTGGCGGTTCAATGCCCGTATTTATATCTTTTAAAGGAGATATGCAAAGTCCGGAAGTTTTAAAAACAATGATTAAAACAGAGGACTACATGAAACAATATCCAGATATTTCAACTACTCAATCAGTTGCCGACCTCATTGAAGAAATGAATGATGTAATGGGAGAAGGGAAAAAAATTCCTGACGAAAAAGCAAAAATAGAACAATTATGGTTTTTGTTAGATGGTCAGGATATAATGCCGCAGCTTGTTACCGATAATCTTGACGAAGGTATAATTCAATCAAAATTTGCTTCTGTTGATAGTAAATCCATGGATAAATTTGGGAAATACATGGATGAATTTGTAAAAGAAAACTCAACCGATAATTGTAAAATAGAGGTAACCGGAATGCCTGCTGTTTATAATAAACTAAACAACAGCTTGCTCCGTAGCCAATTCAGTAGTTTGATATTGGCTATTACTTTGGTTCTTGTAATTGTTGGTTTTATGTTGCGTTCTTTAGCTAAAGGAATTTATGCAACCATCCCGATTATTGCAACTATTGTAGTTTTATTTGGATTTATGGGGCTAGTTGGAATTCCTCTTGATATTGCCACTGTACTTGTGGCAAGCATTGCTCTTGGTATTGGTATTGATTATTCTATCCACGTGATTACTCACTTTAATCATGCCTTGAAAGAAAAAGGAGATATCAATCAGGCACTGGAAGATACAATTATGGTAAGCGGTAAAGCTGTAATTATAAATGTTGTTTCGGTATCAGTGGGTTTTCTTGTCTTGTTATTCTCGCAGATAGTTCCCCTTCAAAATTTCGGATTGTTAGTAGCAATGAGTATGATTGGTTCAGGGCTTGGTTCATTAACACTTTTGCCTGTAATCTTAATTCTTGCGAATAGAAGAAAGAAAATAATCGCTAAATAATTATTTAACATATAAAAACATATAAAATGAAAAAATCAAAAATTCAAACAGCAGTTTTAACTGTATTAATCGCAGCAGGCAGTATATTTTCTGCCAATGCACAAGATGCAAATTCCATTCTGAAAAAAATGGACGATGTATTGTATTCTCCAAAAGATATGACAGGGAAGAATAAAATTATTTTAATTGACAAAGCAGGAAAACAGGAATCCCGCGAAGCCACCATTCAACAAAAAGGAACTGACAAACGAATATTCAGGTTTACCGCTCCCGCTTCACAATCAGGAATAGCTGTTTTATCCCTTCCAAATGATATTATGTATTTGTATTTACCCGCTTTTGGAAAAGAAAGACGAATTTCTACCAGTGTTAAAAGCCAGAATTTTGCCGGTACAGATTTTTCCTACGATGATATGGAAGCAAAACCGTATTCCGACAAATACACTCCTAAATTGCTAAAAACAGAAGGTAATGTATTTGTCCTTGAATTAACACCAAAATCAACATCCGATTATTCTAAAATAATTGTGAATATCAATAAAACGAATTATTACCCTGAATCTATGGAATATTACGACAAGGGTAATAATAAGATAAAAGAAGCAAAATACACATTTAAAAAAGTTGGCAATTACTGGAATGCCTCTGAAATTGAAATGACCGACTTAAAGAAAAACCATAAAACCAAAATGCAAATGTCTGATGTAAAATACGACACAGGTTTAACAGATGATGATTTTACAGTTAGAAAATTAAAACAATAAGTTTCAAGTTAAAAAATGAAAACAATATCAGGTTATATTCTCACAAATATTTTAGGTTGGGAAATCAAAGGCGAATTTCCCGATGTAAAAAAAAGCATTGTAATTTTTGCCCCTCATACAAGCTATATGGATGCGCTGTATGGTAAACTCGCTGTTATTGAATTTGGAATTAAGTATAAATTTATTTCCAAAAAGAAACTTTTCTTTTTTCCTTTGAATATTGCTATGAAATTGTACGGTTCTATTTCAGTCGGTGGAGTAAATAATAATAACACTATTCATTTGGTTTCACAGATGTTCAACAATGCTCGCGAATTACATATTATTATTTCACCAGAGGGAACAAGAAAAAAAGTTACAAAGTGGAATAAGGGCTTTTATAGTATCGCATTAAGAACAAATGTTCCTATTGTAGTTGGTTATATTGATTACGGTAAAAAAGAAATAGGTATTAAAGGAATAATTGATGAAATAAAAGACATAGATACAGTAATGCAACAAATAAACCTATTGTATAAAGGCGTTACAGCAAAATATCCTGAAAATTTTTCGCTTGAATTAAAAACAAAGATGTAGTGGCTATGGAATATATAAACCTGAACAAACTAATACAAGAGAGCAACTCAAAATTGTTGAAGATGTTGCCCAACTTTTGTATTTATTTGATTAAGCTAATTATCCGGCAAAAGGAATTAAATAGAATACTGACAAAATATTCGGATTACGAGGGTGTTGATTTTTTACCTAAGATAATTGAGGAATTAAACATCAAAGTTGAAATTGAAGGCATTGAGAATTTACCTGAAAACAGTAGATGTTTTTTTGTTGCAAACCACCCCTTTGGATTTGCTGACGGATTGATTTTAACAAATACTGTTGCTAAGAAATACGGCAAATTCAAAGCAATCGGTAATGAAGTTTTTATGTTTGTCCCTCATATAAAACCGATAATTGCAGCAGTTAATGTATTCGGAACAAATCCTAAAGAGCATATTATTGAATTGGAAAAGCTATATGAATCTGATTTACCAATTACTCATTTTCCTGCTGGCTGGGTTTCAAGAATAAAAAAATGGAAAGTTGAAGATAGTGACTGGCAAAAAAGTTTTATTAAAAAAGCTGTTTCAAGCAAACGCGATATTGTCCCATTTTATTTTTATGGTAGAAACTCATTACTCTTTTATTTGATATACATTACAAGAAAAACCATGGGAATCAGCACAAATATAGAATTGGTATTGTTGCCAAACGAAATATTCAATAAAAGAAATAAGACAATTAAGGTCAAAATAGGAACCCCAATATCCTATCTTACATTTGATAAAACAAAATCACATCACAATTGGGCTCAATTTGTAAAATCTAACGTCTATAACTTAAAAAACACAGCATGAAAAAAGTATCGGCAATAATTTGTGCATACAACGAAGATAAAACTATTAAAGACGTTATTTTGTCTGTTTCAGAGGCATTAATTGTTAGTGAAATAATTGTTGTCAATGATGGTTCCACCGATAACACCCAAAAAATCATTTTTGAATGTAAAAACGTATGTAATATAGTTGATATTCACCTGCTGGAGAATATGGGGAAAGGCTTTGCTATGGCAACGGGGCTAGAACAGGCAAGTAATGAAATTATCGTTTTTTGCGATGCTGATTTATCTAATTTACGAAGAGAACATTTTGTACAGTTAATACAACCCATTATCGAAAATGAGGCAGAGATGGTACTCGGTCAACCGACAGAAACACTAATTAACCACAAAGTAAACCCCTTTAAATCGTTTACAGGTCAAAGGAGTCTTTTAAAAAAGGATATACTTCCTATCCTAGAGGATATCAAAACCTCAAGGTTTGGAGTAGAAACCCTAATCAATCTTTACTATGAGGCTCAAGAAAAAAGGGTGAAATATGTGATGCTGGAGGGACTAAAACATCCCACAAAATTTAATAAAACAAATCTATCACGGGCTGTAAAGGAATTCATGTTCGAAGGGCTTCAGATTGCATTTATTGTGTTTAACAACTTTAATCTTATCTCAAGAATCATTCATAATCGATTTAATCATTTTTAGCGTATGAAACGAGTAAATTTATTTTCAGTAATGATTGTGCTCTTGGCAACATCAAGTATAGTCAAAGCACAAGACAGCATTGTTGCACCACAGGTTCAAGACGAAAGCAGGTTGAAAATATCTGGCGAACTGCTTACGGATGACCGCTTTCTGCTCAAGGGTAAAAACGACTGGGCTTGGAACGAAAACCGTTTGTCGTTAAAGTTTGACAAAAAAATTACCGACAATTCAAAATTCTACAGCGAGGTTTGGCTTCGAAATATTGGCTTGCCCGGTATTACACAATCAAGTGATTTGTACAACAAAGGAATTGTTGACCCTTATAATTTGGAAATAAGGGAAGCATACATTCAATTGTATGGTTTTCTTACTAAAAATTTAGATGTAACCATTGGTCGTCAACGCATTGTTTGGGGAACTGCCGATAAATTAAATCCAACCGACAATCTTAATCCATTAGATTTGGAGGATATTCTTGATTTTGGTCGTCGTCGTGGTTCTGATGCTATTAACCTAAATTACTATTTAAACAACGACTTCTCGCTTCAAGGGATTTTTATTCCTTTTTTCCAACCAGCTAATATGCCGGTAGGAATTTTTGCAAATGCTTTAAATCCGTCTATGGAATTACCTCAAGGAATGGTTTTAAAAGGTTTCGCTGATACTTTAATGATGCCTAAATATAATTTAGGAGAAAGTTCAACTGCGGGTTTAAAATTTAAAGGTTTTGCTAAAGGTGTTGACTTTTCTCTGAGTTATGTTTGGGGACGGGATGGATTACCTTTCGCCACAAGGAATACTTTCTTACCTGTTGATACATTTGGCGGAATAACTATCAATTCTCAACTTTCGTTTGCAAGAACCCATATCATTGGTGCTGATTTGGCAACAAGCATTGCAGGTATTGGTTTTTGGGCTGAGGCAGCAGCATTTATCCCTGAGCAAAATGTGATAATGACCAATGATTTATCAGCCTTTTATCCGCTGTCACCCGTTCCTGTAACGCAGGACACAATTCTATTGGACAAAACAAAGCCATACATAAAATTTGTTATCGGGGGTGATTACAATTTCAGCGATGGCTCTTATCTAAATTTTCAGTACCTACACGGGTTTATTCACGAAAGAGGAAATGTAAATCTGAATGATTATTTCTTTTTACGGTATGAGAAAAAGTTTTTCAACGAGAAACTTAAATTTGCTCCTATTGGTGGTGGTTTTATTGTAACCGATTGGGATAAAATAAAAGACAATTATGCAATTGTTTACATGCCCGAGATTTCTTACCAAGCTACCGACAATGCAGAAATAACATTATCAACAGTATTTTTTAATGGTAAAGGCGATAATATGTTTGCCAATCTGAAGGACTACAATATGTTTATGTTTAAGTTTAAATATAGTTTTTAGTATTAACCCTTAAATTTATTTTTATGACATCAACATCCGAAACAGGACATGATAAAAATGTTGCAAACCTTGAAGATTTAATCTCACGTTGCACGGGCTACGGAACCGCCTACAATCCGTCAAAACTAAGTCTTAAAATTCCTGCATTGCAAACATTGCAAACCAGTGGAAAAAATGCTTTACAAGCGGTTAAAGTGGCAGAAACGGCACACGTCAATGCAACCAATGCCCGTGAAATTGCATTTAAACCCCTTAAAACACTATGTACACGCATTGTAAACGCTCTTGGTGCTACAGATGCAACAACTCAGACAATTGACGATGCCAAAACCATCAATCACAAAATACAAGGTGTTCGTGCTGATTCAAAAAGCAAAAAAGCATTAGATGCCTTTATAGAGAGTACCCATGAAACTACAACCATATCAAAAGCTCCTGACATTGTAAACGAAATTTCAAAGCACACTATTTCAGTTTCACAGCAAAGCTACGACAGTTTAGTAGATAACTTCACAAAACTAATTCAAACCATTTCTACTGAGCCATTATACACGCCTAATGAAAACGAATTAAAGGTAACAACACTAAATGCCCAACTTGCAAATTTAAAAGCTGCTAATACCGTTGTTATTAATGCCGAAACCGCATACAGCAACGCTTTGATTTCAAGAAACACTGTACTCTACCAAAAGTCAACAGGTTTGGTTGATATTGCTTTAGAAGTGAAAAAATACATTAAATCACTTTTTGGTGCTGAAAGCCCACAGTATAAACAGGTAAGTAAAATTAAATTTACAAGACCCAAACGTTAAAAATAAAGAATCACAATAAGGGGAGTTTTCACTCATTTATTGGGAACTCCCATTATGTTTTATAATACCAGAAGCCGCTTTTTAAGTTCTTTCATGACGTTTTATTATTATTGAATACTATTTTATAGTTATAGCATCCGGTTTTATAGTTCTTGAATCCTATTTTATAATTCTTTCATCCGGTTTGTATATTCTTATGTCAGGTCTAATATTTCTTTTGTCCGGTCTTATTGTTCTTCTATTCGATTTGATAGTTTTAGCATCCGGTTTTATAATTCTTCTATCCCGTTTCATAAATCTTCTATCCGATTTTATATTAATACAGAAGCCCTCGCTATTGCAAGCACATTGCCAAGCCACACAAGGCAAACGCTACATCCAAAGCTTGTCAAAGAGCTTGCAATTTCAGCCCACGTTGCCAAAGGCATTTTGTCCATCCCACAAAAACAAAATAAATTTGTGCTTCGTAGAAAGTGCTGTGGTATGCAGACAGAATAAATCAATATGACAGAAAAGCTAAAATGCAGTAATGACAAACGATTGACTAAAACGCCCAGTTGCTAACACGGGGTTAGTGCAATTGCCGATGTAGTGGGGCTTTCAACGTTTCTGCTTCAATTCAAAATTCGTGTAACTTGACAGATTTGTGTTTCAATTTTCGGCAACTGCACCAACCCCCCCCCGTTAGCAAATATTAATAAACAAATACATCAAAAATGAAAAAATCAAGTCTTGTTATTCTATTGATATTAACAATCTCAATAAATCTGATTGCACAAAAAAATACAAGTTTACAAACTCGTAAAGCACAAATTACATTTGCCTATCCCATTGGCAGCAACGGGATTGAAGCTCCTAATTATTCAAATAATTTTTCCTTCAACATTTTGTATGGTTTGAATGGCGGTGTTAATGGTTTTGAATTAGGTTCAATTCTGAATTACAATAAAGGAGAGGTAAATGGATTTCAACTGGCTGGTGTATCAAATCTTACCACAGACAATTCAAAAGGATTTTCACTTTCTGGTGTTGCTAATATTTGTAACGGGAATACAAGTAGTGTTGGAATATCAGGTATTTTAAACTACTCAAAAAAGAATTCAGTTGGATTCCAACTGGCTGGTGTGTCTAACGTATGCTCTGATTCGACTTCCGGTCTTTTTTTGTCGGGGGTCTTAAATTATTCAAAACAGAACTCGAAAGGTTTTCAAATGTCCACAATAAATTTTACGGCTGAAAAGTTTACGGGTTTTCAACTTGGAGTTGTAAATTATGCTAAGGAACTTAACGGTATTCAACTTGGGGTTGTTAATATACTGAACGATAGCGGAAAAGCTTTACCAATTGGAATACTCAGCATTGTTAAAAATGGATTTTTTGAATTTGAACTTACAGGTGGAGAGGTAATATACTCTAATCTCAATTACAAAATGGGAGTTGAAAGGTTCTATACGATTTTCAAAGCAGGCTACTCATATTATAAAAATAATCCCGTGTATAGTTATGGTATCGGATTTGGAAGTAATATTTCCATATCTGAGAAACATAAACTGAATGTTGATTTATCCGGCAATAGCATAGTGTATAATAACAAATGGGATGGTGAGCTGGATTTATTAAACAAAGCCGACTTCAACTATAAATACAATGTTTCCCGGAACTTATCATTGCTGCTTGGACCTTCATTTAATGTATATATTACAAAAGAAAAAGTTGGAGATGGATATGGAACTTTAAATATTCCATATACTATCTACAAAAACGAATGGACTCGTGGTAAAATATATATGTGGATAGGATTTAATGCAGGATTGTCATTTAAAATATAACATTTGCTAACAAACGGTATAGGTCATGGCTGTCATCTGTAGTCACTGAAGCTTTTTAAACCGAATATAACTTTATATACCCCGACAGGAAACTTCCCTTTTGCCGCCACGACCCATATCGTCAACCGTTACCAACAAGGCGTAGAAAAAAGATAGCGACACTGAAAATAACGAGAAAATGGTTTGAGAATTAAAAACAAAATGACAATGAAAGAAAAAAGATTTAGTTTTTTTGCCTACCCGCAAGAAAGAAAAACGGAAAGCCGACCCACAATTGGCACATTGCCTTTTGCCCGACACACAAGCCTACGCTTCGCAAAAGTCAAAGAGCCAAATTGTCCGGAGCACTTTATTAATCAGGCTGTAATATTCAGCAATATAAATTATCTTAATGTTTAACTAATAAAAGGAGGTTCAAATGAAAACCTACAAAAAGCCAAAATTGTTGGCTAAAAACAATCCTAAAGGCACCTACGCTGCAGGTTGCCCATCAAATGAAGCAAGATACGGCTCTAACAACAGAGGCGATTGCAAATCATGCGAAAGGTCAGTTTAATTTAAGCAGTAACAAGGAGGCTGCATTGGCAGTCTCCTTAAATTTTCTTTTATGCAACTAAAACTAAGTGATAATACCTTTATAAGATGTATAAATGGTTATGCCTATCTTATAAATCAAAAAACAAGAAAAGAAAAAATCTTTGAAGAAAGTGCTTTTGTGTTTTTATCAGAGATCACAAGGGATAAACAAGATTCAAAACTTATACTTACAAAAATATTAAAAAAATTTCCATCAAAAGATCATAGCGAAATAATACAGGATTTTCACGATTTTACACAAGAACTTATCAATGACCAATTTGTTTTATCAAGTGAGGTATACGATAACAATAATGGGTTTCAAAATCTTATTAATAATGAAATCAACAATAATGAAGTAACAGAAACTAGTGAGTTTTTAAATAATATTCTAAAAGAAAAACCTTTTTTATTTTCAATTCAAATAGAACTACTTGCAGGTTGTAATGAAAGCTGTATTCACTGTTATATTCCAAAACCAACAAGGAATCTTGAAAATCATATAAGTTTTGTAGAAATTACTAATATTTTAGATCAAGCAAAAGAATCTGGTGTTCTTTCAGTTTCATTTACTGGAGGAGAGCCATTTTTACATAAAGATTTTTTATCTATCTTAAAAAAAGCAAGAGAAAATGATTTTATAATTACCATTCTGTCTAACCTTACAATAATTTCACAAGAAGATATATCCATTTTAAAAACACTCAATATTTATAATATTCAAGTTTCTTTATATAGTATTAACCCTGTAGTACATGATTCTATTACAGGACTGAAAAATTCACATAAAAAAACCACAGAAAATATTGAACGTCTTCTAAAAGCAGGTATTCCAATTGAGGTTAGTTGCCCAATCATTAAGGAAAATCAAGATTGTTATGTAGCTGTCTTAGAATGGTGTAATCAAAGAGGCATAAAGGTTTATACTGATTTTAATATTTCCGCCATGACGGATTTTACAAAATCTAATTTAGCACATCGTCTATCCTACAATGATTTAGAAAACACACTTACAGATATATTAATTAATGACAAAAATTACAATATATTTTCAGTTAGGAACAAACAGACAATTTTAAAAAATCAGCCAGTAAAATTTTCAGCATTCAAAAGCATTGCTGTTTCAAGTGAAGGCAAGTATGTACCTGACATTGGGTGGAATGATTTTGTTCTAGGCGATATTAAAAATGATTTTTTATGCGATGTTTGGAATAATTCAGAAAAGTTAAAACTCTTACGTTCTATTAAATATGAAATATTTCCTCAATGTATTGAATGCGATGCAAGCGGCTATTGCACATTGTGTTTAAGTTGGAACTATTATGAAAACGGTGGTGACATTTTCAATATACCATCCAATTATTGTGAAATGATATTTTTAATAAAAGAAATTGTCGAAAAACATAAAAAGTTATGAAAAATATAGAAATAAAGGATTCATTTGATCTTTTCATGAATCAATTTGGCATTAATGAGTCAAAAATTATTGAGTTTGGATTAAGAGAATCAATTTTTATGGATGCTGAAAATGTTACTCTCCAGTGGTCTGAATTAAAGAATAAAATTGCTAACAACAATGAAGTATTTGTTAGAAATTATGGACGAATAAAAAGCAAACAAGATAAATTACTTGACTTCTATAAAACCGTATTGAATTTGGAAAATGTTGAATGGGATCCGACAAACAATACAGAACCTACTAAACTAATATCCAACATTCTAAAAATTAAAAAGAACAGAGATATTTTTAATTATAAAGTGTCTCATGTATGGGGCAAAACCATTAATCCATATTCATTTACGGCCGCATGGAACATTGTTTATGTACCAACAGTAATTGACCCATTTACTGGACATGAAAGCAAAGGCGATTTATGTGAAAAATATAAGGATGCTTTTAGAAAACACACATACAACCTATTTAAAAAGGAAATTGATGATTTTAATTCAATTATGACAAGTCTTTCATCAGCTGTGAATAATTACATTAACCAAATTGTTAGTATTAATGATGTTTGTAATCAGCATTTGAACGAATTTAAAGAACATCTATTAGATTCATTTAAACCAATTGAGTTATGAGAATTATCAGACTTTGTAAAGATTCATTTATCAGAAGATTTGGCAATATTGGTTACATCACTAATCAATTGACTAAGCATGACAGAAATTATGACGAATGTGGTGCTGATTTTTTAGATACAATAAATAGAAATCCAAGACCAATCGAATCTATAATTGATGAATTGCATATATTATATAAAGATGTATCAAGAGAAGAGCTATTTTCAGACTATATTGAATTTATTAACTCACTTGAAACAGATAAGTACGTAGTTACAGGAAATTCTATTGAAGAATTAAATAAGAAAGAGCCTTCATTTTCTTATCAGTTCGAGAATCCAAAAATTACTGCTGATAAGTATTTCAAAGGTGAAAAAAATGAGAATATAACTGACAGTTCAGCCTTTCTTTATGAATATTTTCATAAGAACCCTCAAATATTTGGTCTACAAGTAGAGGTTACCTCAAAATGTAATGAACGTTGTATTCACTGCTACATCCCTAATAATAAAAAAGATACAGGAAAAGACATAGATTTGAATTTACTCAAAAAGGTTATGCTTGAAGCACGGGTACTTGGTGCATTATCCATTACATTATCAGGCGGTGAATTATTTCTTCACAAAGATATAAAAGAGATTCTCTTGCTTGCTCGGAACCATGATTTTATTATTAGTATTCTAAGCAATTTGATGATGCTTTCTGATGATCACATATCTCTTTTGAAACAAATTAATCCTTCGATAATACAGGTTTCATTATATTCGATGATACAAGAAGAACATGATGCAATTACAAAAATTAAAGGTTCATTCATTAAAACCAAGGCCAGCATTGAAAAGCTAGTGGCAAATAATATTCCTGTTCAAATAAGCTGTCCCGTGATGAAAACAAATTACCACTCATATAAAGATGTTCTCAAATATGCATATTCTTTAAACATCAGGGCTCATACAGATTTTATAATGATGGCACAATCAGATTTCAATACAGAAAATTTAGAGCAAAGACTTAATCTTAAAGAAACAAAATTATTATTAGAAGATATTGTGGAAACAGACAAAGATTACACAGAAAATAATCTTACACAAGAACCTATTTCGTTTGATATTGAAAAAATTCGGGATTTGCCAATTTGTGGAGTAGGCATTGACAATATATGTTTATCATCCAATGGTGATTATTTTCCCTGTTCAGGCTGGCAAGGTTATATTTTAGGTAATGCTAATAGACAAACCTTGCAGGAAATTTGGAATGACTCTGATAAGATTAAATTTTTAAGATCTATTACAAACGGTTCATTTCCTCAATGTTTAAACTGTGATGCAAGAGATTATTGTGCAATGTGTTTAGTCAGAAATTTCAATGAAAACAATGGGGATATGTTTAAAATTAGTAAGCATTTTTGCGCTGTTGCATTTTTAAATAAAGAGATTGCAGAGAATTATAAAGCCAAAAGAAATGCAGCCATCTAAAATTATTGACTGCCATGTGCATTATGGCAAATTCAGAGATGTAGATTATTCAATTGAATCTGTAGTTGAATTTATGAATAACCTGAATGTCTCTGAATGGTGTGGAATGCCTGTTTTTACAACAGAACCATTTTCTTTTGAAAGATTGAAATCAGATTATGAAAAATTTTTAAGGTTAGCTCCAAATAAATTTAAACCGATTCTACCTATAACTCCTGAAATGGTTGCAGTAGACAACTGTTTTTCTGTAATTGAAAATATACCTTTCATTTCAATTAAAATTCATCCTTACATCCATCAATGGCTACCTGGTTCAAAAAAATTTAACCGATTATTATTATTATCTAGGGAAAAAAATCTCCCTATAATGATACATACAGGAGGCAGAGCATTAAGCGAAGCAGGTGCATTATTCAGAATATGTAAACAAAATCCAGATATTAATTTTATACTTTGTCATGGAAGACCTGTATCTGAGATTCTGAGTATCATTTTAGATTTTCCAAAAGCAAAAAATGTTTTCATTGATATTGCTTTTATGTCTATTGAAGAAATTAAAATTCTTATATCCGAAAAACTTGCTGATAGAATTATTTTTGGCTCTGATTTTCCGATCAATGAAGCTTTCTATCACAACATTGAAAGTAAAGCATGGTATAATAACAGAATAGAAGAACTCACTGGAAATTTCGGTTCAGATATTTTTGATACTTTCAACAATAATTATAAAACAGCTTTCTACTCAATGACTACAAAATCTGTTTCCGGTATAATTCCAGCAATTAATAATATTGAATATAGAGACGATGCATTGAATATTTTTCAGAATGTAAATAATTCAAATCCAAATATTATTTTATTTGAGGGAATTGATATTGAAAAAGCAGAGAATTTATTAATAAATAACTTTAACATATTACCTGAAAATATAATTCGTTATGAAAAATGGGATTATATAGACAACAAAACTGGACCGGAATATATTATTCTTGCTATTACCAACGATATTATAATTCAGCTTTCAAATGAATTTGATTTTTATGTTCAAAAAACAGGCATAACCCATGCTAAGATATTATATTCAACAAACGCAAACATTGCATTAATTGAAAAGGCTAAATCAATTTTATCAATCATTTCTAAAAAATAAATAAATGAGATCAAACACGTTTTTAAAGTCAAAAGAATGGAAGAAATTCTACAAGCGAGCATTTCATCTATTGACAGCCATGTGGTTGGTTGGACTTATTGGAGAATTAGACTCAAAATTACTATTAGACCCTTCCTTTAAAACTATGCACTTAGTTTGGATTGGTGTCACAGGTTTAATTGCTCTCCTTTTAATTATAAAATCATTTGAACCTACAGAAGAAGATTGATTTCCAAATGCACACAGCCAAGCACAATGTCAGGTCGCACAAGCCACCGCTAAACCAAAACCTGCCATAGAGCTTGTCTGTTTGCCATCGCTGACTTTGCCGACACTAAAAAAACTAAACCTTTTAAAGACAGAGGAACGGAATGACTGAATTGAATAATTATCTCAAACCATTGACAGACAAGAACGCCCAGTTGGTAACACGGCGCAAGCGTAATAGCCCTGCCGCAGGCGCAACACAGGGCTACATACGCCTGCACCCATCCGTTATCTGCATTTGCTTTGAACACATGGTGGAGTGGGAAAAGAACTGGACGTAAAAACCACATTTCAGGCTGTCGAAAAATGGTTTATATAAACACCTGAAATTTTTAAACAAAATCCTTGCATATTCAAAAACAAAATTCTATCTTTGCAAAAAATTAAATTCAATAGTAATAATTTATTAATAACAAGTTATGGATTTCAAACAATTAAAAAAGGAATATAATATTCCATGGTTAACAGAATCAGGACAAATTGACTATTCTAAATATCCAATAGATTATCTAACCAAAGATTCATTAAGCAGTGATGATGAAAAATTTAGAAATGCGTGTAATTTATTAGGAAGCATGGTTTATGCAAATAGATTGGATGCGGGTATATTTTTAATAGGTCTTATTGTTTATTATAAAAAAATAAATATTAAACGATTAGAAACAATAGTTGAGGAATTAAAATATTTTAGAAATATAGAATGTGCAAATTTTTTATTTGATGAACTTATAAATACTGAGAGCAATAATACATACAAGATTTATATAAATTCGATTATAGATATTTTAAGTCAATTCCCTTCTGAAATAGTAGAAGAAAGATTTATAGAATTGTCCTATGATAAAAGATTTAGTTATAAAAAGCGTAATAAATTTTCATCAATTATTGATAAATTTGAAAATAAATTTTCTGACTTTGATTTTGATATATAGATAAAAATAATTAATTAAATTAGTAACTATTCACCCCCTCTCGTCATTGCGAGCGTAGCGAAGCAATCTCACCATGCAGCCACTTCTTCATATAAATCTTTCCATTCCGGATGAAAGGCATTTATAATATCCATTTTCTTTTTTCTTGAACCTCCTTTAATACCGACTTGCTAACAAGTTCATTAAAACAATTCGCTTCGCTTTTGTTTTAATACGGTTAGTCTGTCGGTATCCCGTCTCGTCATTATTGACGAGATTAGAGTTTGACGGGACAAAATTTATTTCATTCTTTTGTGAGCGGTTTGGCATGAAAACTTTTTTTAAAAAAATTTGGTAGAATGAAAAAAATGTTATACCTTTGTGCATGTAAATTTATATATGAAGTTTTTAAAATGAACTATTTAAGACACATATTTAATATGGATCACATGAACAGTTTTTTTTCAAAACAACTCCACTATGAATAATGAAGATATAAACGTAATTGTAAGTTTACACAGATGTTAGCGAGCATTTATAAAAACTATACCATGACTCAAAATTCATAAAAATGAAAAAAATTTATCTGATTTTTCTTTTGCTAATTTCGTTAAAATCAATCGCACAATTGGACACATGTACCTATGTTATTGACACCATTTTTAAAATCAATTACTGTGCGCAAGGTGGAACTGAATTATGTCCGCCAGAAGTAGTATATATTGACACATCATTAATTAAAATTGCTACTGGATTAAAAACATATTTAGTCTGCTATGACCCTTTGGGCCTAAGCGGAAGTATTACCGATGCAGAAATTGGAACCTTTAATTTTGGCGACACAATTCCGGTGACTTATTTAAAACATGGTTTTAATTTTTTCAATTCTGGTACTTCTTTCAATCCTTATGTAATTGCTATTATTGCAGTTGGTAAACCAATTGTGCTCAATGAAAACTTTTATTGTTATTCAGATATACATTTTCAAAGAGGTTATCCCGTTGACGCATGCATAATTCACACAAATTCAGTATACTTTTTAGGAACAAAAAATTGTACAGTTTCAACTTGTTCATTAAATATTCAAAATGAACCATTAGACAAATTAATTGAAATTATGCCAAATCCTGTTATCAATAATTTGACTATTAAAACTTATTTTTCAGAAAACACCTCTTTATCAATAATCAATTCTATCGGACAAACCGTTATGACAAAAGAAAAAATAATATCAACAGAAAACATAGACGTTTCATTTTTTGAGAATGGAATTTATTTCATTGAATTGAAAACAGGGACAAAATCGATAAGACAGAAAATAATAATAAACGCTCGCTAACACCGTTCAAAACTAAAAGGGCGTCGGGCACAACTTGACAATGGCAACAAATCACAAATATAGTAGCGGTCTGACAGGTCGGGAAGTTTCAATCGCCCTTCTAGTTCTGCACTGAACCGTTAGC
>Ga0302253_1001064_pt1 | contig 18241 bp, 15 predicted proteins | sample AAG_RA_Trp_MG_FD_193537 | JGI IMG/M metagenome (GOLD analysis project Ga0302253, IMG submission 193537) | Enriched activated sludge microbial communities from anaerobic digester in WTTP, New Holstein, Wisconsin, United States - AAG_RA_Trp | ecosystem: Engineered > Bioreactor > Anaerobic >...
GCGCGGTGAGCACCGAGAACGTCTTCATCGTCGGGTCCATACTGGGGGCCAATCTCGGCATAAAGACGGCGGCCATCTACAAGGAAATACCCAGGGTCGTCGCCGTCTCCCCCGTGCTCAACGTCAACGACGTCCTGGTCGTGAACCCCCTGCGCGCCTACGGGCGGAAACCCCTTCTCATGCTGGCCGGCGCGAACAGGGAACGGCAGTTCAAGGAGTTCCAGCTGCTCAACGACATAGCGAAGCTTTCCTGCGGCCCGGAGAACGTGACCACGCTGGTGGAAGCGCGGGGTTTCGGGTCGGAACTGGTCAACCGCTACAACGCCCGCCGCATACTCGACTGGCTGGGCAACAGCCGTTTCCCGCCGGTAGTGGGGTCCTCCTCCACTTACGTGACCGGCGGGCTGGAGACGGTGCCGTGGGAACCGCCGGCCGCGGAAGAGGACTGGACGGAGGCGGAAGAAGCCGCGCCCGCGGAAGGAACGGGAGAAAATGAGAAGAACGACGGATAATTTCGACAGGTATTCGAGCCTGCCCACGGAACGCGAGAACCGCCGCACGCTCGACCTGGACAGGATACCGCTCAGGCGCGTCCTGGAGAAGCTCAACCTCGAGGACGCGGGCGTGCCGCGCGCGGTGGCGCGGGCCATCCCCGCCATAGAGAAGGCCGCGCGGGAAGTGTCCCGGACCTTCCTCCGCGGCGGACGCATCGTGTTCATAGGCGCCGGCACCAGCGGCCGGCTGGGCGTGCTGGAGGCGGCCGAACTGCCCCCCACCTACGGGGTGAAACCCGGCACTTTCAAGGCGCTCATGGCCGGCGGCGACGGCGCGGTCTTCCTCTCCAAGGAAGGCGCCGAGGACAGCAGGGCGAACGGGTTCCGGGAGATAAGCCGCTGCGTAAAAAAAGGCGACGTCGTGGTAGGCATCGCGGCCAGCGGCGTGACGCCCTATGTGCTGGGCGGGCTGGAGGCGGCGAAGAGGAAGGGCGCCTTCGGCGTGCTGCTGACCTGCAACTACCGCGAGAAAGTCCCCGTCGCGCGCTGCGTCATCGCCATAGACGCCGGCCCGGAGCCGATCTCCGGCTCCACGCGCATGAAGTCGGGCACGGCCACCAAGCTCGCGCTCAATATGCTCACCACCTCGGCGATGGTGATCTCCGGCAAGGTCTACCGCAACTGGATGGTGGACGTCCGCACCACTTCGCGGAAACTGGAACTGCGCGCGGCCCGCATAGTCTCGCGCCTGGGCGGCGTCGATCCCGAGGAAGCGGCCAGGCTGCTGGCCGAGACCGGCGACGAGGTGAAGACCGCCATAGTCATGGCCCGCAAGGGGCTCTCCAGGGAAGCCGCCCGGGATCTGGTAAAGAAACACAAGGGCTTCCTGCGACCCATACTCGGATGAGACGCCTGCTCGGCGCGGCGGGAAGCCTCAAACTTCTTTTCCCGCTGCTCGTCCTGATATCCGCCGCCCTCGCCTGGGAGACCGCTTTCAACAGCGGCGCGCCGGTCTACGGCCGCTGGTGGTTCATGGCGCTGGGCGCCGCGCTGCTGCTCAACACCGCGGCCTGCCAGGCGCTGCGCTTCGCCTCCTGCCCCAGGCGCTCCCTGCTGCTGCACGGCGGGATACTGCTGGTGATCGGAGGCGCTTTCGCCAGCGGCGCCTGGAAGTTCAGCGCGCAGCTCCCCCTTACGGCCGGTTACGAGGCCGACGAGGCCCGCACGGAAACGGCCGTCTACCGCCTTCCCTTCTCCGTCAAGCTGATCTCCTTCCGCGTCCTCTACGACGGGGAGCCCGCTTACTCCCTCTCGGCCGGCGGGACCTCCTACCCGCTGTCCGCGGGCGCCGTTCTCTCCCTCCCCGACGGCAGCGGCGTGAAGGTCCTCGGCCTGTTCCGGGACCTGGGCATAGGCCCCGGCGGCGCGCGGGAGGAAAAGTCCCCTTACTACTTTAATCCCGCCGCGGAGCTGGAAGTGAGTTCGGGCGCCGCCAGGGAGCGCGTCCTGCTTTTCGCGGACCTGGCCGCGCCGCACGGCGGGGGACGGCCGGACCTGCTGCTGCGCGTGGAAGGGGCGCGGCCGGCGGGCTACGAGAGCGAAGTGGAACTGAAGGCCGGCGGCGAGGAACGTCGCGCGGTGATAGGCGTCAACGCGCCCGTCTCTTTCTACGGCTACAAACTCTACCAGCACGGCTATGACCCGGCCGACCCGGCCTCCTCGACGCTGCTGGTCAAACGCGACCCCGGCGTCTGGGCGGTATACGCCGGCTTCGCCCTGATATCGGCCGGACTCGTACTATGGATACTCTGAGCCTGGCGCAGAACGCCTCTTTCGCGGCCGCGCTGGCCGCCTTCGCCGTTTCCTTCTCCCCCCGCGCGGGGGGGTGGTGGAAACCCGCGGCGTGGGTCTCGCTGGCTTCGCTCACCCTGCTGCTGGCCCTGATCTGGAAGGGGACCGGCCGGCCGCCGATGTCGAACCAGCACGAGTCGCTGCTGGTCACGGCCTGGTTCGCGGCCGCGGCCTCGCTGTACGCGCGCGGCCGCGCCGCGCAGATCAGGCCCGCCGCCCTGTTCCTGCTCTGCGTCCTGCTGGCGGGCGCCTCGCTGGCCAGGCGGGACCTTTCCCCCCTCATGCCCGCGCTGCGCTCCAACTGGCTGGTCTTCCACGTGCTGCTGGCCATGGCCGCCTACGCCGCGCTCGGCGTGGCCGGCATATACGGCGCCCGGGCTTTCCTCGCGAAGCAGGAAGAACAGGCGGCGCCGGCGCTGCTCGCGCTGGTCAAAGCCGGGTTCCTGCTCCTCACCGCCGGCATCATCACCGGGTCCGTCTGGGCCGAGGCCGCCTGGGGCTCCTACTGGAGCTGGGACCCCAAGGAGATCTGGTCGCTGATAACCTGGCTTTTCTACGCGGGGCTGCTGCACATGAACAAGTCGGGCAGGGCCGGCTCGGCCGCGCTTTGCCGTCTTGCCGTGCTGGGCCTTTTTCTTGTAATCTTCACCTGGCTCGGCGTTAATTTCCTGATGAAAGGGCTGCACAGTTACGCTTGAAGCGGCGGCGAAAAAGATGGATCCGCTGGAAAAGATAAGAACGCTGGCGCTCCGCTCGGCGGAGAGGCTGCCCCGTTCCCGGGATGGCTGGCTGGCGCTGCTCAAAAAGCGCCAGGAACTGATACTGCGCCTCTCCGCCCTGGCGGTCTTCGCCGGCGGCGGCGCGCTGTTCATGCTTTTCGGCCCGCCGCACCTGGTCACGCTGAGCGAAACCCCCTCTTTCTGCGGCACCTGCCATTCGATGAATTACCAGTACAAGGACTGGCGCCTCTCCTCCCACCGTCAGAACTGGTGCATAGACTGCCACCTGCCCAACGACAACGCCGCCGACCATTACCTCTGGAAGTCGATAGACGGCGGCAAGGACGTCTTCTTCGAATTTTCGGGACTGCGGGAGCACGACGAGATAAGCCTTACGGAACACGGCAAGCGGGTGCTGCAGAAGAACTGCATACGCTGCCACGGCGACCTCATGGCGCGCATGGACACCACCCGCTCCTGCATAGACTGCCACAGGGGACTGGCCCACAGGCGCAACGGCCTGCCGGGCGCCAGATACACGGAGGACAGATGAAAAGGATATTCTTCGCGGCCGCGGCCGCCCTGGCGCTGGCCGCCTGCACCAAGCGGGCCGAGCCGATAAAGATAGCCGAGATAAAGGAAGGCACCTACGAGCCCGCCGAATGGGGCAAGGTCTACCCGCTGGAATACGAGCTCTGGAAGAAGACCGCCGAGAAGACCCCCGCGGGCAAGAGCCGCTACAAGCCGGGCTGGGACACCGACGGCAAGATCTACGACAAGCTCTCCGAGTTCCCCTATCTCGCCCTGCTCTTCAAGGGCTGGGGCTTCGGCATAGAGTACAACGAGCCGCGCGGCCACTGGCATATGCTCACCGACGTGCTGGAGGTGGACGACTCGCGCATAAAAGCCGGCGGCGCCTGCCTGACCTGCAAGACCCCCTACGCCCAGGAGCTGCAGGAGAAGCACGGCAAGGACTATTTCTCCAAACCTTTCCTCGAGGTCCATTCCTGGATACCGAAGGAGCACCGGGAACTGGGCGCGGCCTGCATACACTGCCACGACCCGGCCGACATGTCGCTGCGGCTGCGCAACCAGTTCACGCTGGGCAAGGCCCTGGGGGACCTCGGCGTGGACCAGTCGAAACTTTCCCGGCAGGAGATGCGGTCGCTGGTCTGCGCTCAGTGCCACGTGACCTACGTGGTCAGCAAGGACAAGGACATGAAGTCGCAGAACGTCTTCTTTCCCTGGCAGCACGGCAAGTTCGGCGCCGTACGCATAGAGGACATCATAAAGAAGATAAAGAGCGACCCCGCGCACCTGGAGTGGACGCAGGAGGTGACCGGCTTCAAGCTGGGCTTCATCCGCCACCCGGAGTTCGAGCTCTTCTCCAACGCCAGCCCCCACTGGCGCGCGGGCCTGGCCTGCGCGGACTGCCACATGCCCTATACGCGCGTCGGTTCCACCAAGATCTCCGACCACCGCGTCATGAGCCCGCTCAAGAAGGACATGAAGGCCTGCATCACCTGCCACTCGCAGGGCGAGTCATGGCTGCGCGAGCGCGTCTACCAGATACAGGACAGGACGGCCTCCCGCCTGATCCGCGCGGGCTACGCCACGGCCGAGGCGGCCAAGCTCTTCGAGCTGGCCAACAAGGCGACCGCCGGCGGGAAAAAGATAGACAAGTCCCTTTACGCCGAGGCCCGCGAGAACTACGAGCAGGCCTTCTACCGCGTCGTCTTCATAGGCGCCGAGAACTCGACGGGTTTCCATCATCCCGACGAGACCCTGCGCGTACTGGGCGACGCCGGCTCCTACGCCCGCAAGGCCGAAGCGCTGCTGCGGCAGGCCCTGGCCAAGGCCGGTGTGGACGCGCCGGTGAAGACCGACCTGGAACTCAAAAAATACCTGGAGAACCGCGGGAAGAAGAAACTCGGCTTCGACAGGAGCATGGAGTTCAAGGACCCCTACGCCGGACGCGAAAGCATCTGAAGAGCCCGGCGTCCGGAAGAAGGCCCGCGCCAGCCGCGGGCCTTCTCTTTTATCCCCCGCGGCAACCTTCCGGCCGAGCCGCGCGTATAGTATAAGCGGGCGGGTCCCCGGCCCGTAATATTCTAGAATCGGACTTTACCGATGCTCGAACAACTCCTGCTCACCGCCCTGCTCGCCGCTCCCGCCGCCGGCGGGGAACTGACTTTCGACGAGGCCAAAAGCGAGATGCTGGCCTCCAACCCGCAGGCCGTCTCCTCGGCCAGGGCCCTGGACGCGGCCCGCGAGCGCCTGACCGCGGCCAGGGCCGGCCTCTATCCGAGCTTCTCGGCCTCGGCCTCTTATTCCCGCTCCGGCTCGCAGGGATCGGCCCCCGGGGATTCCTATTCCTACGGGTTCAACGGCAGCCAGCCGCTCTTCTCTCCTTCCATCCCCGCGGCGGTGCGCTCGGCCGAAGCCTCGCACCGGTCCGCCAAAGCTTCCTACGACGGCCTGGTCTCGCGGCTGGGGTACGACCTCAAGGCCTCGTTCGCTGGCATACTCAACGCGAGGGAGACGCTCAAACTTTCGGAGAGCACGCTCAAACGACGCGAAGAGAACCTGGAGCTCATACGCCTCAAGTACGAGGCGGGCCGCGAGAACAAAGCCGCTCTCCTGGAGACCGAGGCGGCCCTCAAGACCGCCCGCTGGCGGCACGAGCGCTACAAGAAAGAGCTCCTGCTGCTGGAGCGCGGCTTGAACCGTCTTCTCGGCCGCGGCCTCCGGGAACCGGTACCGGAGCTGGCCCTGCCCGAACCGCCGGCGCCGCCCGGGGACCTTTCCCCCTTCGAAGCCAGGCTGCGCGAGCATCCCTCGCTGCGCGCGGCGCGGGCCGCCGTCGATTCGGCCATGGCGGCCGAAGACAGCGCCGTATCCGGCAGGCTGCCGGAAGCCTCGGCCGACGGCAGCTACCGCTGGAGCGGCGCCGACTGGCCGGACAGCCGCAACGGCTGGTCCGTCGGGGCCAGGATAAGCCTGCCCCTTTTCGCGGGCGGGAGCCTGAAAGCCCGCGTGGCCGCGGCCCGCTCCGCTCTGGCGTCGGCCGAAGCGGACCTCCGCGATTCTTCCGACGGGGTATACCTCTCGGCCGAGGACGCCTTCCTCTCCTGGCGCGAGGCGGCCGCCTGGCTGGACGTGGCCGGGAGTTCGCTCGACGCCGCCGAGGCGAGGGCCTGGCTGGTACGCAAGCAGTATCTCGCCGGCCAGTCCTCTTATTTCGAATGGCGCACGGTGGAGGATTCGCTCATCACGGTGCAGAACGATTATCTTTCGGCGGGACGGGCCCTCGTGCTGGCGCACGCGGCCTTCGTCCGCGCCATCGGGGAATGACATGAAAAGACCTTTCTATAAGAAGAAGCGCTACATCTTCGGCGCGCTGATAATACTGCTGATCGGCGGGAGCTGCGCGGGGCTGAAGAAGAAGAAGGCCGCCGCCGAAGCCCGCCGCGTCGCCTCGATGACGGCTTTCAAGACCGAGAAGGGCGACCTGGTGACCAAGACCCAGGCCGCCGGCACGGTGGAACCCGAGAACCGGGTCCTGGTCACCCCGTCGGTCTCGGGCAGGGCCGAAGAAGTGCTTTTCGAGGAAGGGCGGATCGTGGAACAGGGGAAGATACTGGCCTGGATAAGCTCCAGCGAGCGCACGGCCCTGCTCGATTCGCTGAAGATGAAGAACTCCACCCCCGAGGAGAAACGGATGGTCGAGGAGGCCTACAATCTCACCCCGGTCGTCGCCCCCATATCCGGCATGATCATAAAGCGCGCCGTGGAGCCGGGGCAGTCCGTCAGCCCCGCCAAGGAGCTCGCCGTCATCTCGGACCGCCTCATAGTCAAGACCTGGGTCGACGAGACCGACATCGGCGCCGTGAAGGAAGGGCAAAGCGTGGAATTCTACCTCGACGCCTTCCCCAAAGAGAAGCGCCCGGGGCGCGTGCTGTCGATATCCCACGAATCCATCGTGAAGGACGGCGTCACCGTCTACGAGGTGAAGGTCCTGCCGTCCGGAGAGACCGCGGCGCTGCGCTCCGGCATGACCGCCGACGTGCTGATAACCACCGGCCGCAAGACGGGAGTCCTGATGGTCCCCAAGCGCGCGGTGAAATACCGCGACGGCGGCGCCTCGGTCTCGGTGAAGGTCTCGCCCGACGCTCCTCTGAAGGACAAGGACATAAAGACCGGCTCCGCCGACGAGCGGATGATAGAGGTGACGGAAGGCCTGGCCGAGACCGACACGGTCTATTATTCCACCGGCGTCGCGAAGGAGAAATCGGGTTTCACCGTGGGCTTCTGATGCCGTCCCTGATCGACATAAGGAAAGTATCCAAGACCTACGCCACCGGCGCGTTCACCGTGAACGCGCTCAGGGAGGTCTCCATAAGCGTCGAACCGGGGGAGTTCGTGGCCCTGGTCGGTCCGTCGGGCTCGGGCAAGAGCACTCTGCTGCACATCATGGGCTTCCTCGACAGGCCCGACTCCGGCGAGTATTATTTCGCCGGCCATCCGACGGCCAGCCTCGGCGAGGGGCGCCTGGCCGCCATACGCAGCAGGATGATAGGCTTCATCTTCCAGTCCTTCCACCTCCTCAAGCGCACCACTGCCAGGGACAATGTCCTGCTGCCGATGATCTACACGGGGCTGGGCACGGACGGCGGAAAGGCGATGGACTGCCTCTCGCTCGTGGGGCTGGCCGACCGGGTGAAGCACAAGTCGAACGAACTTTCCGGCGGGCAGTGCCAGCGCGTCGCCATAGCCCGCGCGCTGGTCAACGACCCGCTCGTCGTCATGGCCGACGAGCCGACCGGCAACCTCGACGCGGTCAGCCGCCACGAGGTCATGAACGCGATAAGATCCCTGAACGAACGGGGCCTGACCGTCGTCATCGTGACGCACGACGACGAGGTCGCCGCCATGACCGGGCGCGTGGTGAGGATGAAGGACGGCCGGATAGTTTCCGACGAAACAAGGGGCGCTGGTCACGCGGCGGCCGCGCCGAGGCCCGCGGCGGTGGAGCTGCCCCCGGCGCGGCTGGGTTTCTCACCCCCGGAGTTCCTGGAACAGCTCAAGGCCGCGTTCAAGGCCATCTGGAGCCACAAGACCCGCAGCGCGCTGACCGTGCTGGGCATCTTCATAGGCGTCGGCGCGATAATCTCGCTCATGACCATCAGCGAGGGCTTCATGACCAGCCTGCTCAGCGGGGCCAGCGAGGACGACGCCAAGAAGGTCTGGGTGACGCCGCGCTGGCAGCCCGGCAAGCCCCGGCGCCGGTTCACGATGGGCGAAGTGGAGGCCCTGCGGGCGAAGGTCCCGCTGGCCGAGAAGGTGCAGCCAATGCTGCACCGGGACCTGCAGATAACCGTCGGGGACAGGCGCGTGGACGCCACGATCAACACCCACGAGGGCTTCGAACTGAAGGACCAGGTCCCGCCGGGGGGATACTTCCAGAACCGCAAGGTCGCCGGCCGGTTCTTCACCCCGGCGGAGAACCTCGCCAGGGCGAGGGTGGCCGTGATAAATCACGCCCTGGCGAAAAAGCTCTTCGACACCACGGACGCGGTCAACCAGGAAATGAAGATAAAGGGCCTTTCCTTCGCCGTGGTCGGAGTGACGGAGGACCACAAGGCGGAACAGATGTTCGGCGGCCAGCCCACCGCCTACATCCCCCTCAACACGGCGGCCAGGCGCGTCTTCGGCGAGACCAGGCTCGGCTACCTGGAAGTGACCGCCCCCACGCCCGACGACACCAAAGAGGCGCGGCGCCAGATAATAGAGGTCCTGCGCGAGGAGCGCGGCCTGCGCGAGGACGCCGAGGACGATTTCGAGGTGCGCACCTTCGAGGCGCAGATAGAGATGTTCAAGAACACGATGGGCAAGATCTCGCTGGTCGTCTACGGCATAGCGGGCATCTCGCTGCTGGTCGGCGGCATAGGCATCATGAACATAATGCTCGTCAGCGTCACGGAACGCACGCGCGAGATAGGCCTGCGCAAGGCCCTCGGCGCGCGCAATTCCGACATACTCAGCCAGTTCCTGATAGAGGCCGTGGTGCTCTGCGTGCTGGGAGGCGTGCTGGGAGTGGGGCTGGGCTACGCGCTGGCCTGGGCGGCCTGGTTCTTCACCAAGGTGCAGCCGGCCCTCGGGGCCGGGACCATCTCTTTCGCTTTCGGCTTCTCCACGCTCATCGGGGTGAGCTTCGGCTTCTGGCCCGCCATGCGCGCGGCCATGCTCGACCCCATCGAAGCCCTCCGCTACGAATAGCGCTCAATACTTCCCGTAGAGTTCCAGCAGCAGGTCCCGGTGCAGGTCGTCCAGCGCGGAACCGGGGCCGGCGTAATTGTTGACCACCGAGCAGAAGGCCAGCGTGCGGCCCTTCCTGGTCTTCAGGTAACCCGCGTAACCGCGCACGTTGCGCAGCGACCCCGACTTGACGCGCAGCGCACCTTCGAGCGGCGTACCCGCGCCCATGCGCTTTATGTGCCCGAAGGCGTCGGGGTCGCCCGGGTAAGGCAGCGAGTCGCGGAAAGCCGGGAACCACGGCTTCTTATAGACCGCGGCGAGAAGCCTGGCGAAGGCGCCGGCCTTCACGAGGTTCACGCGCGAAAGCCCGCAGCCGTCGGCCACGTAAAAACCGTCCCCCAGCCCCTGCGCCGAGAGGAAATCGGAAACGGCCTTGCGCCCTTCGTCCGGCGCGCCCTTGCCGTATTTCTCCAGCCCCATGTGCCGCAGCAGCAGTTCGGCGTAGAGATTGAAGCTGCGCTTGTTGAGGGCCCGCACGATGGCGGCCAGCGGGACGGAACTGGAGACCGCCAGGCCGTAGGCGCCGTCCGGCGCCTTGCGCCTGGCCGGCGCTCCCGACACTTTTATGCCGGCCTCCCCGAGGGCGGCGGTCAGTTCCCGGGCGGCGAAAAGAGCGGGGTCGGGGAGGGCGGCCTTTATGCCGAAATCGACGGGGCCCATGGGGATGGTGCCGCGCAGCACGGCGGAAGCCTGGCCGGGGAAAGCGAAGACATAGCCGTTGTCGCCCGAGCCTTCGGGGCCGGTGAGCATGAGGTTCTCGAAAACGACCCCGGGCATGGGAGGCTCGGTCCTGAGCACCTCGGCCCTTTCCCCCGGCGCCGCACCGGGCCTGAAGTATATCCTGTAGAGATTGTCGTTGACGGTGAGCGCCGACGGACGGGCGGCGTAATAATTACCGATGTCCTCCCAGGCCCAGGAGCCCGGCTGGAAGCTCTCGAAAAGCGTATCGTCGGCCACGACCGAGCCTTCGACCGAAACTACGCCCGCGGCTTTGAGCGCGCCGGCCCAGCCGTCGTAGATCGCCCGCAGCGCCGGAGCTTCCCTGATAAGCTCGGAGCCGGGGGAAGGGTCCCCACCTCCCACGATATAGAGGTCCCCCTTCAGGGCGCCGCCGGAGGGCGCCGCGGAGGACATGAGCCGTGTCGCGAAGCGCCGCTCCGGTCCCAGGTATTCCAGCGCGGCGGCCGTCACCGGGAGTTTCATCGTGCTGGCGGGCACCAGGCTGAGCTCCGCGTCCCGGGCGAATATCTCTTTGCCGGAGGCGGAGTCCACCACGGCGAAGCCCCAGGAAGCCCCGTCCATCGGAGCCCCGGCGGCGGCCTTTTCGACGGCGGACTTGAGCGAAGCGCCCCTGAGCGGGCAGGCGGCGGACAGGACGAGCAGGAAGACCATCGTTTTCTTCATGAGTTGAAGTATACAAAATGGGGCGGCCGGCCGCCGCCGGGAATGACCCGCCGCCCCCAATTAGTATAGAATGTCAGGGATGAAAAGCACGAAGAAGACCCCCGGGAAGCAGGAGAATATAAGGGCCCTGAGCGACCAGGACCTCTACCTTTTCAACGAGGGCAACCACCTGCGCCTCTACGACCGCATGGGCGCCCATCCCGGCAAGGACGGCACCCGCTTCGCCGTCTGGGCCCCCAACGCCGTCTCCGTGCACGTCATAGGCGATTTCAACGGCTGGAACCGCGGCAGCCATCCCCTCGCCCAGCGCGGCTCGTCGGGCATCTGGGAAGGGTTCCTCCCGGGGGTGAAGCCGGGGCAGAACTACAAATATTTCGTCGCCTCCCGGTACGGGAACTATTCCTGCGAAAAGGCCGACCCTTTCGCCTTCGCGGCCGAAGTCCCTCCCAAGACCGCCTCGGTCGTCTGGGACCTGGACTATAAGTGGAGCGACTCGGACTGGATGAAGTCGCGCGGCGGCCGCTGCGGCCTCAACAGCCCGGTCTCCATCTACGAGATGCACCTGGGCTCCTGGCGCCGCAAGCCGGAGGAAGGGAACAGGCCTCTCACCTACCGCGAGCTGGCGGAGAGTCTCCCCCCCTATCTGAAGCACATGGGCTTCACCCACGTCGAGTTCATGCCTGTCGCGGAGCACCCTTTCTACGGTTCCTGGGGCTACCAGGCGACCTCTTACTTCGCCCCGACCAGCCGCTACGGCACGCCGCAGGACTTCATGTCCCTCGTCGACAGCCTCCACCGGGCCGGCGTCGGGGTCATACTCGACTGGGTCCCGGCGCATTTCCCCTCCGACCAGCACGGCCTGGCCTTCTTCGACGGCACCCACCTCTACGAGCACGCCGACCCGCGCCAGGGCTTTCACCCGGACTGGAAGAGCGCCATCTTCAATTTCGGCCGCAACGAGGTCAAGAGCTTCCTGCTCAGCTCCGCGCTGTTCTGGCTGGACAAGTTCCACGTCGACGGGCTGCGCGTGGACGCCGTCGCCTCCATGCTCTACCTGGACTATTCCCGCAAGGCCGGCGAATGGGTCCCCAACCGCCACGGCGGCAACGAGAACCTGGAGGCCATAAAGTTCCTGCAGCAGTTCAACGCCGTCGTCTACCAGAACTACCCGGACGCGCAGACCTACGCCGAAGAGTCCACGGCCTGGCCGATGGTCTCGCGCCCGACCTACCTGGGCGGCCTCGGCTTCGGCCTGAAATGGGACATGGGCTGGATGCACGACACGCTGCGCTATTTCTCCAAGGACCCGGTGCACCGCAAGTTCCACCACAACGACCTGACCTTCCGCATGCTCTACGCCTTCGGCGAGAACTTCGTCCTGCCCCTCTCGCACGACGAGGTCGTTCACGGCAAGGGCTCCATGCTGACCAAGATGGCCGGCGACGACTGGCAGAAGTTCGCCAACCTGCGGCTCCTCTACGGCTGGATGTTCACCCAGCCCGGCCACAAACTGCTCTTCATGGGCGGCGAGTTCGGCCAGTGGAAGGAGTGGCATCACGAGCGCAGCCTCGACTGGCACGAGGCGGGCTTCCCCCCGCATGCCGGCATGCAGGCCTGGCTGCGAGACCTCAACGCCCTCTACAGGTCCGAGCCGGCCATGCACGAGCTCAGCTGCGCTCCCCAGGGTTTCGAGTGGATAGACGCCAACGACTCGCAGCAGAGCGTGGCCGCGGTGATGCGCAAAGGGACCAGGGAAGAGGACGCCGTCCTCGCGGTCGCCAACTTCACCCCGGTCCCCCGCTACGGCTACCGCGTGGGAGTACCGGCCGGCGGTTTCTGGAAAGAACTGCTCAACAGCGACGCGCCGGATTACTGGGGCTCGGGACTAGGGAATTTCGGAGGAGCCGAAGCGCGCCGCGAGCCCGCGCACGGCAGGGAATGGTCGCTGGAAATAACGCTCCCGCCCCTCTCGGTGCTGTTCTTCAAGCGCTCATGATACGCGCCGCCGCCGCCCTGCTCCTCTGCGCCGGAGCCGCCGCCGCGGAAGAAGAGAGCAAGGTCACCCCCGAGGTCCAGTTCGACCCCTACTACACCTCGGCGGGACTTTCGATAAGCCTGACCGGCAAGCCCATTCCCAACCTGGGAAAGACCTCCGAGCAGGAGATCTATACCCGCCTGGTCACGCAGTTCTACAGGCCGCGCGTCATGGTGGCGGAGGCCAGCGTCAACCCGATGCCGTACCTGGGCACGGTGGTCAGGCGGAACTGGCCGGCCTTCTACCGCGACACCGAACTCTCGGAGAGCTTCAACATGGTAAAAGCGGTAACGGCGGGGTTCGAGGAGCCGTGGGCGCTGTCGCTGTTCTTCGGCAATGTCCTGAACTTCGAGTCGGCCAAGGGGACTTTTTCCAAGAGGACGGGTTATTCTGGGATACTCTTCGACTTCGGCGACTACCATATCAAGGACAACATCCTGGTGCAGGACCGCTGGGTCCAGGCGGAGGGCAAGCTCAAAGGGGACCAGTTCCTCGACGACAGGACGCTCAAGTGGAGCTTCCGCGGCGGCTTCAAGCTGCACGACCACCCGGGAGTGACGAACTCGGTCTTCCTCGGCTTCCGCCGCAGCCGCACCGATTTCGCGGAGGCGAAGAGTTTCTGGCTGCACAACAGCGGCTTCGACGCCCGCGTGGACTTCGACTCGCGCACGCTCTCGCCCATAAGCCACTCCCTGGTCCTGGAAAAGAAGTTCCCGCTTAAGAACAAGCGGGCCCTCTGCCTGGGGGCGGGCTTCGTCTGGACCTCCGGCAAGAAATACACCGGCCGCCTGGCCGATCGCACCGGCGATTCATCCGGCTTCAGTTTCATCGTACGCCCCAACCTGGAATTCTGACCTGCCCTAAAGGCCTATCTCCAGCCTTCCCCCAGTGCCCTCGCAGGATTTAAAGCGGCGGGCCATAATATAGTATCATTGACCCGTATCAAGGGAGTTCGGAGGACAGATGTTCAAGACAGTCTCTTTCCTTTCCCTCATCCCGGCTTTACTCATCGGCGCATACCCGCTGCGCGCGCAATCGGCCATAGAGGCCCTGGCCAGGACGGCTCCCGACGCGGAACGCGCCATACCCGCTCCGGCCGAGCCCAAAGCCGCGTATTCGCGCAGCCCCAGGGCCCGCCAGGACTGGCAGGCCGCCATTACGCTCTACTCCGCCAAGAACTTCACCCCCGCCCCGGCCCGCAGGATAAACCTGGAGACCTCCTCCGCGGTGATGCTGCAGGGCTTCCACTGGTACGCCGACAGCTACTGGCTGAACCTGCCGAAAGGCTGGTGGGGCAAGCTGGCCGAGAAGGCCCCCGAAGTGGGCGCCGCCGGTTTCGACATGATCTGGTTCCCGCCCGTCTCCCGCGGCAGCTATTACCCGACCGAGTGGTACGACCTGGACTCGCAATGGGGCAAAAAAGAGGTCCTGATCGAGGCCGTGCGCGCGATGAAGGCCCACGGGGTCAGCCCGGTGGCCGACATAGTGCTCAACCACCGCAACGGCACCCTGGACTGGGCCGATTTCACCAGCCCCGACTGGCCGACCACGGCCGTAGTCAAGGACGACGAGTGGCAGGGGATGAAAAGCCCCAATTACGACGAGGGACAGGGCGATCACGGCTGCCGCGACCTCGACCACAACAACGACCTGGTGCGCGAGGACGCCAAGGTCTTCCTGCGCTGGCTGCGCTACACCATAGGCTTCGACGGCTGGCGCTACGACATGGTCAAAGGCTACAGGCCCGAACGTGTACGCGACTATAACGCCGCCTCCGGACCCGGCTTCTCGGTGGGAGAGTACTACGATACCAACCGCCAGCTGCTGGTCGACTGGGTGGACGGCACCGGCTCAGGCGACAAGTCCGACGCCTCGACGATCTTCGATTTCACCACCCGCTACAGCCTGGTGGCCGCGGTCGAGGGCGAGCGTTATGATTTCCTCAACGACAACGGCAGGCCTTCGGGCGTCATGGGCTGGTGGCCGGCCAAGGCCGTCACCTTCGTGGAGAACCACGACACTTCGCCGCGCGACCCCCAGTTCCTGCAGAACGCCTCGCACGAGTACCGGGTACAGCGCCAGATGGGCTACGCCTACATCCTCACCCATCCCGGCACGCCCAGCGTTTTCTGGCCGCATTTCTTCGACTGGGGCGCCGAATACCGGGCCAAGCTGCAGTCGCTTATCAATATCCGCAAGTCCGCCGGCGTGACCGCCGTCAGCCCGGTGCAGATCCTGGCCGCCTACAACGAGCTCTACGCCGCGATGGTAACGGGACAGAACAAATACGTGGTGCTCAAACTGGGCCGGAACTGGGGCTGGGAGCCCGGGCCGGGCTGGAACCTGGAAGCCAGCGGCGAACGCTGGGCGGTCTGGACCCAGCCCGTCACCAGGCCCTGATAGGATAGGGGACGCTGATTACTAAATTCCTAATTGTCATCGTTTGGACCGCAAGTTGACGGTGACACGCGCAATTAGGAATTTAGTAATCAGCGTCCCCTTTTTTATTTGCGGCTGTAGCGCCCGCCTTTCATATCCTCGAGGTAGTCCCTGTCCGCCTTTGTGAGGAAGCGCGGGGTCCAGCCCAGCGTATCGGCGCAGTCCAGCATATAGAAAAGGGCGGTCAGCACCTCGTTGACCGCGGCCATATCCTTCCCCGAACCTTCCAGTTCCGCCTGGCCGCAATAGAGCGCCTGGTCGGGCGAGAGCACATTGTCCAGCATGAAGGCCTTTCCCCTGCGCGCCAGTTTTTCCCGGTTATGCGCCGACAGTCCCGCGGCGGGATAGTCCGCCGCCGGGTAAGGAGGCAGCCGCAGCGCGGCGCGGATCTCCGCGTTGACGCGCAGCGCCCGCTCCAGCGCCGCCTCCGGCCCCGGAGCGCTCACCACGAGGCCGTGATTGGCCAGGAAAAGGACCTGCGTCCCCGTGGCCCTGCCGGGGCCGTCCACGGCGCAGCAGAGCCGCGCGCCGGGAGGGACATAATCTATCCAGACAGAGCCGGGAAAAAGCCGCGCCGCGACCTGGCGCCCTTCGGCCGTTATATTCAGGAGATTGGCGTAGGCGGAATGGACATGGACCACGGCGGTATTTAAAAGCGCGTGGAAGCCTGTCTCTACCGAAGGCTTGGCCGGGACCGTCCCCTTTACCGGCAGCGACTGGGCGCAGAGATAGTCCAGCAGCTCGCCGTCGCCCGGACGGCAGCCGGCCAGCTTCCTTTTTATATTGCCGTGATTGACCAGAGCGTAGCCCGAGGCCGCCGTCATGGCCGCGAGCCGGGAACCGGAAGCCTTTATCAGCATCCGCTCCGGGCCTATCTTGAGCGAGACGTTCCCCCCGCCGCCCTGCGTCAGGTCCGGCCCGGCGCCGGCGGCGCGGGCCAGGGCGGCGAGCCTGGCGGCGGAATTATCCAGCGAAGGGTCGAAAGGCATCTAGGCCCCTCTCTTTTTGGGCGAGCGGGGATGGGCCTTCTCGTATACTTCTTTCAGGCGCTCGAGCGAGACATGGGTGTAGACCTGCGTGGTCTCCAGGTTCTTGTGCCCCAGCATCTCCTGCACCGAGCGCAGGTCGCAGCCGTGATCGAGCAGGTGGGTGGCGAAGGAGTGGCGCAGGGCGTGAGGGTTGAGGCTGCGCGCGAAGCGGGCCTGGCGGGCCAGCTTCTTCACTATCAGCGCCAGGCCGTGGCCGGACAGGCGCCCTCCCCGGGCGTTGAGGAAAAGAGGACGGGCCGGCGTCCTTCCCTCCGGCCGGGACGAGAGATAGGCCCGCAGCGCTTCGAGCGCCTTGTCCCCTACGGGGACCAGCCTCTCCTTAGAGCCCTTGCCCATGACGCGGGCGAAGCCCGAATAGAAATCGACGTCGCCCACATTGAGGCCCGTCACTTCGGAGCGGCGCAGGCCGGCCGAATAGAGCAGGGCCAGCAGGGCGTAATCGCGCGGGGCCAGCGGCTTTTTCCCGCCCCCGGCCGGGACGGCGGCGGGCGCGTTATAGTCGTAGAGCTTGCGTACCTCGCCCTCGGTCAGGAACCGCGGCAGCCGTTTTTCTTTTTTAGGGGCGCGCAGGAGCGCGAAAGGGTCGGACTCGAGCTTCCCCTCGGCGATAAGCCAGCGTATGAAGGAGCGCGCGGAAGAGACCTTGCGGATGACCGTATTGCGGGAGTTCTTCCTCTCCTCCTGCAGCATGGCCATGTAGGCGCGCATCAGGTGGCGGTCGAAGCCCGCCGGGAACTCCGCGCCCTCGGCCTCGGCGTAGGCGGCGAATTCGGCCAGGTCGGCGGCGTAGGCCCGCACGGTGTGGCGGGAGAAATTGAGCTGCGACTTTATGTGGAGCAGGAAGCGCTCGATGAGGACCTTCATTCAGAAGATCTCCAGCGTGACGTCGAACGGCGTCTCGTTGAGCACGGCGTTTATGGCGCGGCCCGAGGCTTCGCCTATCAGGGAGTTGGTCTCTTTCAGCGCGGCGGTCCATTCGCGGAACTTCTCCGCCGGCCAGCCCCAGATCTCGATCTTCCCGCTCTTCGGCACGTCGCGCTCAAGCAGCTTGCGGAAGCGGCGGGCCTCCTCGTGCCCTTCGCGTATCACTATGACCCTGGCGCGGCTGAAGCGGCGGATGACCTTGGTGAGCTTGTTGGTGGCGGTATTGCCGCATTCTATCCAGAGTTCGGGATAGCCGTCGGGCTCGGTGACCAGGAGGTCGGGGTAGTATTCGAAGCCCTCGGCGGCGGGCCTTTTGGGGCCCACCTCGAGCGCCGGCTCGCGGTCGAAGAACAGCGCGGCGGCCGCCAGGCGCAGGGCGAGATGCTCCGGCGTCTCCTCTTCCTTGCCGGCTATCAGCACCCGCCTGTTGCCGCCGTTGAGGTGGAGGTCGCAGCGCAGGTTCATAAGGTCCGTGTTTCCCCGGCGTCGCCGGGCAGTCCTATTTCTGCCCGGGCTTGTTGGAGGCGATTATCCTCTCGACTTCCTCGGGCGTTACCGGGTCTATGCTGCGGCACTTGGGGAAGCCCGAGCAGGCCAGGAAGTAGCCGCGCGCGCTCTTGCGCAGCAGCATCGCGTTCTTGCCGCACTTGGAGCAGATCTTCTCGGTCTTGATCGGCGCGAAGTATTCCTGCTTGTTGCCGTCCTTATCGAGCGGGATCTTGCCCTTGCACTTGGGAAAGCGCGAGCAGGAGAGGTACTTGCCGAAGCGGCTCTCGCGCTGCACCATCGGGCTCAGGCAGAGCGGGCATTTCTCGTTGGTCTTGACCACGCCGGGCCGGGTGCGCGTCATGTCGGTCTGCGCCTTGGCCAGGCTGGCCGAGAAAGGCCCGTAGAACTCGGTTATCAGTTCGTTCCACTTGAGCGCGCCGTCGGCGATATCGTCGAGCTTGTCCTCGATCGAGGCCGTATAGGACAGTTCCATTATCTCCCGGAAGAAGTCCTTGAGCT
>Ga0302253_1001068_pt1 | contig 18180 bp, 12 predicted proteins | sample AAG_RA_Trp_MG_FD_193537 | JGI IMG/M metagenome (GOLD analysis project Ga0302253, IMG submission 193537) | Enriched activated sludge microbial communities from anaerobic digester in WTTP, New Holstein, Wisconsin, United States - AAG_RA_Trp | ecosystem: Engineered > Bioreactor > Anaerobic >...
CAGTAGAACCAAGTCGTTCCATTGGTAAATAAGTCAGACTTTTTATTTGTCCCTGTTCTGTTTTCAGCAATTCACTAAGAAAGTCTAGTAACAATTCTTTACTCGGCTCCTCTCCGAATAGCCTTTTAAAACCGTAATCTGTAAATGGATTTATGTATTTTTCTTTAATCATACATTTTATTAAATGGTAATACAAAGTTACTCATTTTTTTAATCCAAAATATTTTTTACACTATTTTTTTTGGGGCAATTACCTATAACGGTTAGGGGTTGGCGATAGTAGTTATTCTATCATTACTTTTAATGTTCGAAATTTGCTGCCATACTGAATTTTTATCAGATAAATTCCATAAAACAAATTTTCTGTTGAAATATTTATTGTAGAATTGTTACATTTTCCATCAAAAATATAATTATTAATTATTTGTCCTGTTGGAGAAATAACCTGAATCAATAAATTACATTTTTCAATATTTGGAATCATAATTGAAATATTCTCATGTTTTTTCACAGGATTTTTAAGGATTATTGCTTCTCCTTTTTGAGATCCCTCAATATTTGTCATTGCTCCTTGAACGAAGATTGAATCATTCGCGATAGATTCTATAGAATCTTGATTATAGACAGCTTTTACCGTAATCCAAAAAGGGTAATTATAATAAAAATCATTATAGATACAAGGGGAAACACCTTCGCACGCTATAATATTTGTTGTCGAGAATTTCCAGAAAATACAATCTTTATAAATATTGAAACCTTTTAGCGTGTCATTCGTGCTATTTGGACAATTCCATGCTAAAGTAAAGCAAGTAAATGAAGGACAAAAGAAATTGCCATAGTCATATGATTGTTGAAAAGAAAAATCACATACGGGGTTAAGTTGACCGAATGTTGGTAAATTGTATGTCAATAAATTCGCTATAAAAATGATTTTCAATGCTTTCATATTACTACGAAATTTTATTTATAATTAGCGCTAACGGTTACGTATATGAAACGTTTGGCATTTCGAAGCACTTTCTTGTCAAGTTACAAGTAACTTTGACACGAGCTGAGACATTCGATAACCCACTGATTGCCAAATGTTTTATATACGATGTTAGCCAAAGTTTTTCTTTATCAATATATATCATCTTGCTTTATTTTTAAATCAGTCAGTTCTAATAATTTCAAACACACATTTTCAATTTTTCCACCAGACCATCTATCAACAACATGATATTTCCCAAGCTCTTTCCCTTCTAAAATCCATTGTGCACCATCTGTTCCCACAATTCCACTTTGCGTGGTAGGCAAATTCCAAAAATTAATCGAATTTATACTTGATACAAAATCAGTCCACTCTTTTATTGTCAATACCTTACTCTTATTTTCTATTATTTTTCCTGGTTCATAGCCACCAGCGCCATCACAAACTTTCCAATACAATATTATTGAGTCATTACTATTTTCCAAACCTATTACAATAGGTTTGTGAAATGTACGCAACCAAGTAAATCTAAAGACTTTTGCTGGCAAAGTATCACTTAATACTGGCTCTTCCAATGCATTAAGATGAGAGGCATACCAGTTAATATGAAAAAGAGCTGATTCAACTCCTGAAACTTTAAATTCTGTATCTGAAACGAAATCAATTACATTAACTGAGTAATTAGTCTGCCAATCACTTGGTAAATCTAAAAAAGCTGAAATTGGAAAATAAGAAGACTGAATTTTATAGCTTTCATAAAGTTTCTTTTCATTTAAATCTCCTTTATAATTTGCAAGTTGTATTAATGGGAATTTAAGAGTTTCCTTATATCTTTCGTTTTGATTGCAGAGAGTAGAAAAGTATTTGATTGCATTTGCTGAATAATAATCAAGATTTGTCTTTTCCTTGTCTGATTTAAACTCTTTAATGAAAAGTTCATAATACAACTTGCCTAGCGAATAAATGGCTTCCACATTTACACTATCAAGTTTATAGGCTTCTTTTAAATAGTTGATTTGTTGAGTATAAGTTAATCCGGCAAAATGGGCATTTCGTTCTCTTGCTCTAATTAAATATGGTTGTGGACTTTTAGAATTTTCTTTTATCAATCTGTCAAACAAAAAACTGATTGAGTCTTTCTGATTATTTCTACCATAGACTTCAACTAAGTAATTAATCGCACTTTCATTAAGACTATCAATTTCCAATAGATTAAATGCAATGTTCTTCTTATTGCCCCATTCTTCGCCAGATTTAAAATAACTTATTTCGTATTCTAATTCTTTTACAGTCTGTGAAAAGCAAGTGATATTTATTAATGAGAATAATAACCCTGTCAGTATTTTCTTCATTCGGTCATAGTTTTTAAAATTTTGGCTAACGTTTTGGCGGTATGTTTTTGTTGCCGATTTCGAAGCACTGTCCTGTCAAGTTACACGAAAGTTTATTAGATGCAGAAACGCTGAAACCCGCACTATCTCGGCAATAAAATATACCGCCTGTTACCAGCTGGCGTTCTGTCTTCTGTTCTTGTAAACCATTGTCATTATTGACTTTTCGTATCATTGTCAAGTTGCTTATATGTCTTGTGTCGGCTTGTGCGTTTGGGTATTTTTTATTTTCTAAGGGGTGGGAGATTTTTAATTTTTCCTCTTGGGTATGGCAGGCACACTCTTTGGCAAAGCTTTGGTTTAAGCGCTGGATAGTGGGGCTTTGACAATGTGTGTGACTGCTGCGTAGGCTCATTTTAATTTTCTTTAAGTTTTCTTTTAATCTTCATTCAATTCAGATTCTAAAAAAATTACGTATATTATCGTATGCTGGTTCATACGCTTTAAACTGTTTATTGAGAGGAAAACATTTTGCGTGAAGAATTGGGATTACATATTGTGTTCCTCCGGTAACCCGATACCTATTTCCACAAATCAACAGAAAAGGACTTTTCCCTATTGGTTCGTAATAGGGTGGTTCGTTTTGAATTCCAATTGCTTTTGGGGTCGATTTTTCGACAAATTCATTACTCGAAAAGTACATCCCTAATTTTTGCAGCCAGTAATTTACCTGAAGCGACATCGGAAAAATGTATTCAATGCTTGGGTTCTCCTCAATTATCCTCTTTATATTTTCAACACCTGCAATTGCCTTGTTTTTTGGGATATAAACGGTCTTACCTTTTGGAGCATGGGGCAAAGATGAATTGCAAAGATTTGTAATGTATATTTCTTCTTGTTTGATTTTACCGTTTGTAATATGAGTTATCTGATTAAAAGCCGATGCAGCCAAACCATATTTACTTTTAAATGCCCTGTCCTTGATAGTATTGTGGAAGAAATAATTTGCAAACAATACATATTCTGCCTGTGTGTCTGAAATTTGCAAACGAGGGTCGTGGCCGATTAGTAAGGCCCTTGGGGTATGTTCTTTTGGTTTCCAGTCGAGTGTTTGCATCTATCTTTGAATTATTTCTCTTTTAATTTTCTACCAAGTTCTCTAACCAAGTCCTCTTTCTCCTGTAGTTTTATTTTCAAATCAGCAGGTTCTTTCTTTAATTCAATTATTTCTTTTTTCAGTTGTTCAATTGTAATCTTTTTGAGGCTCTTGGGATCGATTGCTTTCAGTTTCTCAATAGATTTAATTGTATCTTCCAATTCCTTTACAAACTCGGGTTTTTCAAGGTCGTAATGGCTGAAAGGATTCATTACAATTCCACGATGTATTGTAATTTTATGAATTATTGTAGGGTCAAGGTCTGTTTGCGATTCTATAGATGTCCAAAAGTCTTCGCTCGTTGTTTCTTTTTGGTTTTTGTGGTAGCATACTGGGATTTTCTGCTTATCACAAATGGTTTTGACAATTCTTTCAAATTCAGTCCTAAGATAAACGGCGGATGCTTTATAGTCCTTTTCAGTCATATAATGTTTAGCCCTATCCAGATAGCCGTTTTCATTAAAGATTACCGGAATTTCAAAATCGTCATCTTTTAAAGATTTCGTATAAATCTCAGTATATTTCCACTTCTCAACTCCGAAATAATTTCGCACCAATTCATACCAAACTTTATCGTAGGTGGTCATTATTACCTGAAATTGCTTGTCTTTGTCAACATCAATGAAGTGTTTATTCAAAATATCAAGCAAGGGTAACCGGTTGCTCATATCCAAACCAATGAGCAAATCATCAAGAACAAGGATTTTTAGTGCTCCTGAAAGCGGATTTACTTTTATAGATGCCAAATACAAACTTATTGCAAGTGCCGACAAACGGGCTTCATTGAGAAAAAGCTGATGTTTTGGAATTGCCTTTTCGAAGAAAACAATTTTTAAATTTATGCTGTTTCCTGTAAGTTTCCTTCTGCCCTGATATTCTACTTTATCAAAATCCAACAAAATCTTAACACTGGCACCAAAAGATTTCATAAATGTATTGGTGTCCGCTTCTATATCTTTGAGCAATTGCTTCAGACCGGGATTAAATTTTTCGGAAAGATAATTCTTTGTGGCTTCCTGCTGCCTTTTAATCTGCCTTTTGTTGAAAGTATCGTTATGGATTGCCTGCCATTCTTTACCAATTTCCTTGTTTGAAAAACGATTAATAGAATTGTAAAGAATATCCTTTACCAAAATATCGAATAAATCGACCTTGTCTTTATGCCCCATGTGAGTACGCAATAAGCTGCGGTAGTCAAAGAAGCCCTTTATTTTATTGGCATCGGCAATAAGCGTTTTATCTGCACTGATTATTTCCTTGTCGGTTAGTTTCAGTTCAAAAGTGGTGGTTTTTGAAGTTCCTGGCGATTCCTTGATATTAACCTTTATGCTGGCTGTGTTTTTTTGAGAGGTAGGAACAAAAATATTTTCTTCTACCTCAATTTTGCCAACCGAAGATTTCAGAAAATCCTGAAGGGCTGTAAAGAGAGAGCTTTTGCCACTGCCGTTCTCGCCATAAACCATCAGGTTTTTACCGTCTTTGTCAAGGCAAATATGGTGCTCACCGTAAAAAGCACGGTAGTTCTTTATATGTATATCAGTTATTCTCATTTTTTCCTTCTATTATGGCAATCTCTGGTATGGAATTCATGTAAAACAGGTTAACCCTTACCGGATGCTCCTTATCATTCAACCTGTCAAACACCTTTTTGCAAATCTTCATTTTTTGCTCATCACTCATGCTGTCTGTAAACTCTGGCAACTCGCCCAAATGCTTTATGATTTCACGGTTGTGTTTTTTTAGCAAATCAGGAAAATACAATTCGTACACCATGCCATCTATGATTTGCTCAAAGTAGATTGGAATTAATTGATTATCTGTATATAACAAATCTGTAGCCTTGAGAAATAGAATATAGTCAACAATTTTTTCAAAGTATTCTTGAACTTTCAATGGTGCTACTTTAATAGGTAGGTTTTCAACAGAGGAGATTCTTACTTGAGGGAAAATATCCCCACCTTGAGAATTTGTTTGTTTATAATAGAACTTAAACAAATTAGAATTGAATAATCCAAGAATATATTTGGTTTTAAATCTTTTATCAATTATATGACTGCTATGAATTGTCTGCTCATAAAATATTCCTTTCCTTGCGTATGTAGCTATGATTTCTTTACCTACTTTTCTATATATAATTTTTTCACGTTCAAATATTTTTATATCCCTCATCCATAAACCTGGTCGTTTATTTCCTTGCCTTTTTATTTCTTCCTTCATCATTTCCTCAGGTTTATAGTTAACCCAAACATCAGTTTCATTTAATTTGAATTTAAAGACATGTTTACCGAAATACAATTTATGACTGTCTTTGTCTTTTTTCTTGTCAAGAAATAACAAATCTTTGATTGCCCCAGCAACAATACCATCTTTTACCTCAGCAATTTCTTTTATTCGAACACAATCTTTTTCAATTTCTTTAATCAGTTTCTCGTTATCCTCATTTATATCAATCTTAAAAACAGAATCTTTATCTTTAAGTATCTCAGAAATATCAACTTCTGAAATAAAAGTAAGATTGTTCTTTGAGAGTCTGAATGATTTATAAATTGGGGTTTGGGTAGTATAGCTTTCAACAATTACATTATCAACCTGTGCATTCTCAAACACCTTTTCATCAATTTTTATGACTAAAACAGATTGTCTATCACAGACTAGTTTTCTTGCTGTTGCAAATTGTTTGTTATTTAAGAATTTTCCTGGAATAATATAGATAAAAACCCCATCACTTAGTTTTAATTCTAACGCCTTTTCAATGAAAAGGCTATATAGGTCAAATCTTCCTTTAGCTGTTTTATAAACTGTCTCATAATATCTTCGATTATCCCATTCAATACCTTCAATGCTTACAAATGGTGGGTTAGCAATTACTATATCAAATCCTCCTTTGTTTTTCTCTAACATTGGGTTAAGTATCTCTGGAAAGTCGAGTTTCCAATCAAAATGATTAAACGGTTCATCAGGGTTTTTCAGCAGGTTTTTCAGTTTGCTAATAAGTTTGTCAAATACTTTAATTTGCAATTCACGTTCAGTATTGTGCTTAATATCTGATGCCGTTGGCATAAAACCACCTTTTTGCACAGTTTTGCTAATGTATAGTTCTTTATTAAACGAAAGTTGGTTAATGAGTAGTTCAATTTTCAGGTTGCGGATTTCAGCCTGTAATTTTTTCTTGTTCTTGTTGTTTGGGTTAAAGTATTTCTTTTGCTTGTCTGCAACTTCTAACAATAAACGCTGTACATTTTTCACATATTCATCTGCTTTACCTACGCTGCTTTTACGTTCCCAGTTAATTTCAACTATTTCGCCATCAAACTTGCTTATCAGGCTGTCGCCCACCACAATTTTATAATCGAGGTTTGGTAAAGGTTTTGGCTTTTCCTCGTCAACAACCAAACTGAGCCAAAAGCGAAGACGTGCAATATCCACAGCGCCCTTTTCAATATCCACCCCGTAAATTGAGTTTTGGATAATGTTTAGTTTGGTTTCGGCAGGTTTCCATTCCTTGCCGGTTTCGTAAGCAATGAGTTCTTTTATGCTGAATATTTCCTGCAACAAGCCCATGGGGAAAGCACCTGAGCCAATTGCCGGGTCGCATATTTTTACATTGTCAAGGGCATTTTCAAGTTCAGCAATTTCAGGTTTAAGAACATCGTCAACTGTTTTATTTTTCAACAACTGATTTACAGCTTCCCTTTCGGCAACTTCATCTATAATCTGCAATGTGGTACATAGGTATTCCGTCAAACTTTCCTGGCACATGTAATGGACAATTTCCTTGGGTGTATAAAAAGCGCCTTTGTCTTTATTGTCTTCGAGAAGATTTTCAAAGATATGCCCCAGCATTTCGGGGTCAACAGCTACGGTATGATCATCGGGACTGTCTTCGTATACCGTGAAGTTAAAAGCATCGAGGAAATCGAGAAAGCCACGGGCAAAACCATTGCTTTTTGAAGTAAGTATGGAGTCTTCAAAATCAGGGTTGTGGAAAAGTTTGGATTTAAAAGTCAGCAAATGTTCGTCAAATTCTTCTTTGTCGAATAAACCTCCATTTAGGAAAGGAACTTTCACCATTTTCCCATCGGGCATTTTAAAATCATCGTTTGCTCTTTCTTTGTTTAATGTATCAAAGAAAAGTATCGTTAACCAGTTGCTATAAAACGTGTCGTTTCCACCCGATTTGTTAAAAAGTTGTTTTATAAAATCTCCCAGACCATCGGAGTAATTGGTATCGCTTGCACCCAGCCAACCCTTTTTCTGAACGAAGTATAGAAACACAATACGCCCAAGCAGTTTCTTTACAAAATCGCGGATGGGTTTGCTGGCTTTATCCTTATCCTGTTTTGTAGCACCGGCAGGAAAAGTAATATTGAACACTGATTTACGGTAATTGGACTCCTGCAGATAATCGCAAAAGTTTTGGTAATGCAGGGTGTATTCGTCAAAGAATGCTTTGCTGAGTTTTTCAACGGAGAAGGCATTGACAAGAGTTTGAAACGAAATCTCTTTTTCTGTGCTCAGTACTTCAAAGCGTTCAGCTGCTGTTTTGCAGGTTTCCGAAGGTCCTAATAAAAATGTGTAACGTTTGGCATTGGTAGTTTTTTCTTTTACCCCTTTGTCGGTCAGTACACTGTCTTTGGCAACCAATGTAAGCCGCCAGATATTTTTATTAGCAGGTGCAACAAAATTAATTAATGCCGCTTGTCCGGCTGTAAGCAATTTTCGAACATATTGCTGAATAGCTACCTTGCTTTGTTCGATGCGAACTTTAGGTAGTAACAATACTTCGTAGCAGGTTATTTCGGTACTGTCGTCTAATTGAATTTTACCGTAAATCCAAACGTTGGCAATCGCAGCCGATTCCGATTTATTGGGAGATACCGATGCCGGAACCAAAGATGAATTAAGCGTAAATCCTGAACCAAAAACCGGACTTAAAACTTCACGAGAAAACAAAACCCTATCGTAAGGTTTGTGTAATGCGTTTTGTAATTGAATTCTATTGGCTGCCATATTTAACTGAAACTTTGAGTTAATACAATTTGAGGATTTACAATTCCCCTGTGTGCTTTTTCTGATTGAGGCACTTCCTCCGAACCAGGTGAGAGGTCGTAGCGGTCAAGAACAGTGATAAAAAGTTGTTCAATAAACTTGTTTGGCTCTTTAAGCAAACCTGCATTTGCAGTGAAATAATCATTGATTGATTTTGGTAATCCCTTAGATGCAAATGTTCCTTTTTTGATAATATCCAAAGCACGAATTAGTGCCATTCGTTTTTGTTCGGTGGCCACAATTTTTACTACTGCGTTAATGTTCGAAATTGCTTTATTTTCTGCCGGACTTAGGTTTCTGCGAGATACAGTCTGAACATTTTCCTGATTTTTTTCAGACTTAAAGTATTCTAGACCAGCTAATGTTTGTTTATGGTGTAATTCGTGCAATGCAATTGCTTTTTCAGAATCTAGTGCCTTGAATAATTTGACTGCCTGTAAAAAGTTCATTTCGATAATATTCATTTCCGGTGTAATCAGACAGAAAATACCGGGATGATTTTCACTTTTCAGATAAGTGAGTGTCGTATTTGGCAATGGGTAATTTATTTCACCACTTTCAGTGTCCAATAATATCAGCTGCCTACTTTCAGTAGCTTTTCGTCCGCAACGAGCTTTATTTGGAATTTTAGCTATTTCATTAAAAATCTTCTTATGTTTTTTTCTAAAATCTCTCAATTCATTCAAATACTTTAGAATCTCACTTTCCTCTTTTTGAATCTTATTTCCGAATAATGCACCTTCTCCTTTTTCTTCGAGAATAGAGAATACCTTGTTATCTTCACCAAAAGCAGTATGAAATGCCTGAAGTTTACGCAAGGCGTTGTTTACCAAATGAATTTGAGCATCTCCATGGGCAGACGGATAATAGTTGTAAACATAGATTCTGTCGGCTCTTGAACCGATACGGTTAACACGACCGATGCGTTGCATTAAACGGGTAGAGTTCCAGGGAACATCATAGTTTACTATAACGTTGCTTCTGTGCAGGTTTATGCCTTCTGCCAGTACTTCTGTTGTAATGATAATATCATAATCTGTTTGCCACTTATCCTCTTCAAGATTCGCATCGAAATTGTCACGGATAGTATTTTCAACATATTTTCTATTTTCCGCACTGACTGTAAGAACCTTTTTCTTTGTAATCTTTGAAAGTTTTATTGTAAGTTCTTCTGCTGTTTCTTTTGACTCGGAAAAGATTATTAATTTGCCACTAACATTCTGGTTTGGTTTAAAAAATTCATCCTGAATTTGCTTTGCAAATTCAATCAGTTTTGGGTCTTTCTTTACTTTGCTCCAGCGTTCAATTAAATCATCCACTTTTTCTTTATCCTGCTTGAGTAATGAAACAAATTTTTTATCAAAAGCATCTTTTTTATACTCTTTATTATTTCCACCTTTTTCGTTGATTTTAGCTTCAATTTCATCATAACTTAAACCTTCTTCGAGCAATTTGTTGATGTCTAAATCAGGTGCGATAAACACCCTATTATCATCAAACATCGCTAGCATATTATCAATGGCTTTCTGAAATCTCGATAATGATTGAGTAAAAGCATAAAAACTACTTTCAAGGCGTTTCACCAAAAGCGTTTTCATAATTGCAGATAACCTGCCTGATATGGATTCTACTTTTCCATAGATTTTACGGTCTTCTTCCTTTACCAAAAATTCAATAGCCCGGTAACGGTAGTATCCCAAACCGTCAATTTCATTGCCATACTCATCGAGGTTCGTAATGAGTGAAACCGTATCGAAAAACAGCTCGCTTAGTTTTCCGTCTAATTCATAGTAAAGAGCAATGGGGTCGCCCACTTTAGGAAACTTTATTCCTTGTTTTTCCAAGTCCTCCAAATATTCCTTGTTGCTCTCAATATCAGTCCTCGTTCTGCGAATTACCAGTGGCTCCACTACATCATCCCGTAATTTCTGGAATAACGCTTTCAGTTTTTTGATATTCAGTTTTTTCTCGTAAGCCAGTTTTTTATATTGCTCATTTATTGGTTTGAAATATTCCTGTAAGTTTCTTATGTTTTCAAGCGTGCTGTTTCTTCTGTCCTGAAAAAGATAAAGTTGGTTTTCAATATCCTGTGGACGGTTATTCAAAGGCGTTGCAGAAATTAAGACAACTTTTTTTCGTGAATCACCATTTTCAGCAGCTCTTGAACGCGGCATTTTACATATTTCCTGCAAAGCCAAATACATTTCGGTGTAATCATTTCTGAACTTGTGGGATTCATCAACTGCAATTAAATCAATCTCCTCAGGATTCGGATAAGAATAATTGTTTCTGTCGAGTATCTTGTGTAAGCTTCCAAGTGTAATGAATGTAAAATGATTATCTAGTTCAAAATCTTTTACTGTCCGTCTCCAGCTATCTTCAATTGCAGGAGGTACAACAACTAAAACTTTTGTATGAGTTCCATTTTCGTAAATGAACTTTTTAATAATCATACAGGCAATAATCGTTTTCCCCAAACCAACCACATCAGCCAAAACAAATCCATTATGCTTCATCATAATTGCATAACCCTGATTAGCAGCATCTGATTGGTATTTTAAGCGTATGTATTTTGGGGGTAAAAGCAGGTCAATATTGTATGGGTCGTAATCTACTCGTTTACCAAAATATTCAATTAACATTTTGATATATAACTCAAACGGAGTAAAGTCATCACGCAAATAAGTCTGGTTCTTGATTCTTTCTGCTTCTGCCTGTAAAATGGGAACTGATTCAGCCCAAAGCCTTTCAAATTCATCGGTTGCGAATTTTACATCTTCATACTCACGCAAACTAACATTAAACTCATAATTTGATTCAGGATTTGCACCCAGTCCGGCATCTGTCAGATTAGATGAGCCGGTAATTACTTCGCAAGGTGCATATTCATTAAAAGTAGCTGGTCTGAATATATAAACTTTTGCATGAATTTTCTTTTTGGGGTGTGCTCTTAGTTCAATTTTTCCACTTACTAAATCATCAATGAATTGCAAAATTCCTTTTTCTGTAACTTCATCATAGTTGGCTTCCTGAATATTTTTTATGATTTCATCAAGTAAGTCCGCTTTTGTTTCATCGGGATTTTCAAGATAGAGTTGTCCTTTGTCGTGATATTTTTTTATTAATTGGTCAACATTGATACCAACAAGGATTCTGATTTTAGGAATTCTGTCGAGGAAAGCACGTACTTTAAAATAACCAGAAGTCCTGAAATAGCCAACCAAAGCATCAAAATGTCTGATACTTTCAATATTTGTAAATACACCCTCAAACTTTTTGAGTAAGCTATTATCGTTTTGATTTGTAAAAAATTTAGTTGGCATTACTTCTTGTTCTTTTTTATTTGGTTAATGACTTCGTCCAAACCATCCTCTAAATATTCTAATTTTCCATAATTTGCATTTATCCTGTCTGCTAAGAACCGAACTTGTAGTTCTTTGTAATCGATTTTCAGAATTTTGCTTAATGGCTTCAAATAATCAATTGACATTGGTCTTTCTCCGCGTTCAACCTTGCTAAGAGTAGAAGTATCAACGTCAAGTTGGGCTGCAACTTTTCTAAGTGGAAGATTTTTTTCTTCTCTTAATCGTCTGATATATTCACCAAAAGTTTCTTTTGTCATTTGACTAATCTGTTTGGACAATTTTGTCAAAGATACATATAATTTTGTTTCCGGTCTTATGCGCGAAGGAAAATTTGGCTCTTTGGCAAGCTTTGGTTTCAGTGTTGGCTTGTGCGGCTTGACAATGTGCCAAATGTGGGTTGGCAGAAAAATTAAAAATGTGCGGTGGGAAAAATAAAAAATACAGAAGGGTCGGCAAAGTGTGTCGGCTGATTCTATGTTCTTTCAATATTTCATTTCTTTTCTGTCTTTTCACAATGGTTTACTTTCAATTTTATACTGTCGTTTCTGTCTTTTTACGCTTGCTGGTAACATCTGTGTAAACTTACAATTACGTTTATATTTTTATTATCCACAGTCGATTTGTTTTGATAAAATGCTAATAATGTGAGCAATATTGGATATGTGTCTTAAATAGTTCATTTTGTAACTCCTTATATAAATATACATGCGCAAAGATATATAAAAAATAATTCAAAACAAAACTATTTTGTTAAAAATCTAAATTGTCCAATGGATTCTTTATTTGGTCAACACCCTTAGTTGTAATATGAATATATACTTCTGTAGTTTTACTGCTCAAATGACCTAATAAACTTTGTATATAACCCAAGTTTACCACTTGTTAATGTATAAGGTTGATTATAAAGATAGTAGAAAAGTGTATTAGACGTAACGGAATTTATTTTAGGGCATCATTAGCCGCCTTGATGCTGCGGGTTTTAAGGATATTGGTATAATTCAAACGTTGTTAATATTCATTATAAGAATACCACTTTTATTCACCAAAATATACCACTAAAAAAAATGTTAATTTAGTGTCTGTCCATAAAGTCCGATTTCTGCGTTATGCTTGCATTTCCGATGAGTCCTGTACGAAAGTAAACTCCTCATGCTCCATGCTTCGCAGCCCTTGATTATTAATTTGAAAGTTATAAAGTAAAAAGTTTGTAAAGTGGTTGCTTTGCTCAGACACTGACATTATAGACAGACTCTACTTAAACGCCTAATTCAATAAAAAATTTTCACAGCATACATTGACTAACTAATTTTTTTTTGCATCTCTAAAAGAAATAACCACCCTAATATCTTACAAGGAATTGCCAAAAATAACCTAATTTTGCGAACTTTCATTTATGAAACTGATTTTAGATAAAATAAAACTTTTATTTCTGCGGTTACTGGGACTATTAGTGCTTTTTCAAGTAACACGTTTCATTTTTTATCTATTTAATTATTCCTTCTTTGCTCATGATTCAGCGTCCGATATTTTTCGGGCTTTTATGTGGGGAATGCGTTTCGATTTATGGATAATTTTATTATTCAATTTGCCGCTTATTATTATAAGCCTGCTTCCCATTAAACAGCGTTTTGAAAAAGCCGGCAGGTATTATTTTGTAATTGTTAATGCGGCGGTGCTTCTTTTCAACCTGATTGATGTTGAATATTTCAAATTTACCTTGAAACGTTCTACAGCCGATTTGTTTTCATTAATCGGAACGGGAAAGGATGTTTGGATAATGCTTCCGCGATTTTTGGTTGATTTCTGGTATATAGTTCTTTTTTTTATTATAGTAATAATATTGCTTTGGTACTTGTTTTCCATCGTTAAACCCAAACAGGGCATTTCATTTCATCATTCCATAAAAAACTGGGCATTTTTATTTGTAATATGGATTTTTATATCTGGAAGCATATTTACGGTATTGCGTGGCACCAAACTCAGACCAGTCAACTTGTTGAGTGCATCTTTGCATGCAACCCCCAATGAAGTTCCATTAGTACTGAATACACCTTTTTCCATGATTAAAACATTTGGTAAAGAAACGTTTGCAACACATCATTATTTCAGTGAAAAAAATAGATTGCCTTTTTCGTACATTTATGCCATTCCAAAAAGTAAGGAGAATCGAAATTGCAATGTTGTTATATTAATATTGGAAAGTTTTTCAAAAGAGCATATAGGCTTTTTTAGTCCGCAAAACAAAGGTTTTACGCCATTTTTAGACAGTTTACTTGGACAAAGCCTTGTCATACGGTATTCGTATGCCAACGGAAGGAAAAGTTTGGAATCGTTACCGTCAATATTGTCGAGCATACCCTCACTGATGGAAACGCCCTATATTTTATCCTCTTTTGGTTCCAATACCATTCGTGCCTTACCGGCGATTCTGGCTGAACATGGTTATAATACTTCTTTTTACCATGGCGGAACCAATGGTACCATGGGGTTTGATGTTTTTTCAGCCATATCGGGTATAAAAAATTATTATGGCAGATGGCAATATCCCAATTCTTCCGATTACGATGGTGATTGGGGAATATGGGACGAACCTTATTTACAATATGTAAAGAAACAATACGACACCAAAAAAGAACCTTTTTTCAGTGTAATTTACACCTTATCATCCCATCATCCATACAAAGTACCCGAGAAATACAAGAAAATTTTACCCGAAGGGAAGACAAATATTTTACAAAGTATTGCCTATACAGATTTAGCCTTGCGAAATTTCTTTACTGCAGCCAAACAAAGTTCGTGGTTTAAAAATACCTTGTTTGTTATTACTGCCGACCATGTTTTTGGTGCACAAAACAATTATTATTATAATCGAAGCGGTTGTTATGCTGTGCCTATCGCCTTTTATCAATATAAAAATTCTTCCTTAAAAGGTATTTTAAATCAAACCATGCAACATGCCGATATTTTTCCATCCATTTTGCACTATTTAGGAATACAAGATACGGTTATTGGTTTTGGAAAAAGTGTATGGGATACAGCCACCGTTCATTATGCTGTTAATTATATCAATGGCGAGTATCAATTGTTTTGGTTTCCTAATCTGCTTACCTTTGATGGTGACAAAACTACAGGATTTTATAATGTATCTACCGATTCGCTTCTTCAAAACAATTTAGCAGGTAAAGACCATGCAAAACAAACAACCATGGAAAATTTTTTAAAAGCAATTATTCAGGAATACGATGATGCTGTAGTCAATAATAAACTTACTTTATCTAATATTCAATTATGGAAAAATATTTCGCACTGATTATTAAATTTCTGAAATTTATAGTAGTAGGCGCCTCCGGGCTTGTCATCGATTTTTCTCTTACTTATTTATTTAGAAATATTATTAAAATAAATCAATATATAGCCAATGCTATTGGATTTACGGTGGCTGCTACTTCAAATTATATACTTAATAGAATATGGACCTTTTCGAGTCACAATCCAGAAATTTTATTAGAGTATGGTAAATTTTTCTTTATTTCACTTATTGGTTTAGGCATTAACAGTTTTGTATTGTATTTACTGGTTTCACGTGTCAAATGGAATTTTTATTTTTCCAAATTATTTGCTATCGGTGCAGCCACCTTGTGGAACTTTTTTATCAATTTACTTATAACATTCAACTAATTGCTCTATGACTTTTTCTGAAGAAATACACCGTAGAAGGACATTCGCTATTGTAAGCCATCCCGATGCAGGAAAAACGACGCTTACTGAAAAACTGCTTTTATATGGCGGAGCAATTCATGTAGCGGGTGCGGTTAAATCCAATAAGATTAAAAAAACAACGGTTTCCGATTTTATGGAAATTGAAAAACAGCGCGGCATTTCTGTTTCTACCTCGGTGATGGGTTTTGATTACAACGGTTATAAGATAAATATTCTTGATACACCCGGTCATCAGGATTTTGCAGAAGATACTTACCGTACCCTATCGGCTGTTGATAGCGTCATCATTGTGATAGATGCAGCCAAAGGCGTAGAAACACAAACTGAAAAATTAAGTAACGTATGCCGCATGCGAAAAACGCCTACCATTTTTTTTATCAATAAACTGGACCGCGACGGATTAGATCCATTTTCGGTTATAGATGAAATAGAACATAAACTGAACATTAAATGTGTTCCTGTTACATGGCCAATAGGAATGGGAAAAGATTTTCAGGGTGTTTATCAGTTATTGACCGATAAATTATACTTGTTTGATGTTAATGAAAAACAGACAGTACAAGAACCGACGGTAATATCCAGTATGACGAGCAACGCACTTGACGAAAAATTGGGAATCAAAGCAGCCCAAAAACTTCGTGAAGATGTAGAACTTATTCGTAACGTATTTTCCAATTTCTTAAAAGAAGAATACATTCGGGGCAATATGGCACCTGTTTTCTTTGGCAGTGCATTAAACAATTTCGGTGTAAAAGAATTGTTGGAACTGTTTCTGGAAATAGCGCCCTCACCTGCAGAAGCAATTACCACAGAACGTTTAGTTAATCCTGAAGAGCAAAAATTTACGGGCTTTGTCTTTAAAATCCATGCCAACTTACATCCGCAATTTAGAGCAAGAATAGCCTTTATCAAAGTATGCAGTGGCATTTTCAAACGAAACACAAATTATTTTCATGTTGGTTCAGGGAAGATGTATAAATTTAGCAATCCCACTTCATTTATGGCTTCCAAGCAATCTGTCATCGACGAGGCTTATCCAGGCGATATAGTGGGTGTATATGATACCGGCAATTTTAAAATTGGAGATTCATTTACTGAAGGTGAAGTACTCCATTTTAAAGGCATCCCTCATTTTTCTCCCGAAATATTTCGTTATGTAGAAAATGTGGACCCCTTAAAATACAAACAACTGGCAAAAGGATTAGAACAACTTACCGACGAAGGCGTAGCACAATTGTTTACCCATAAATTAAATGGTCGTAAAATAATAGGCACTGTGGGTGCGTTGCAATTGGATGTTATTCAGTTTCGACTTGAACATGAATATGCTGCTACATGCAGATATCAGTCATTACCCTTATACAAGGCATGCTGGATAAAAAGCAACAATAAATCTCAATTGAACGATTTTTTTAAAAGAAAATATAATTTTTTAGCCACCGATAAAGATGGAAGGGATGTATTTTTGGCTGATTCTGCTTTCTCCCTTCAAATGGCACAGGAAAATTTTCCAGACATTGAATTTTATTTCACCTCTGAATTTCAATAAGAATAACGTGTATTTTTGTGTAAAATATTTTTAGTATGAAAAAAATTTTCTTTATTGGTTTGATAATTATTACAACAAATGCTTTTAGCCAGAATGATTCAGTAACTTTTTTGTTTAAGGCAAATGCAGATATAGCAAGCCGATATGTATGGCGTGGTGCCGATTACTTTAATTCACCGGCTATTCAGCCCGATATGGAAATTGTTTATAAAAACCATATCGGCATTGGTGCATGGGGTTCTGTAAGTATTGATAATCAGCCCGTACAAGAAACCGACTGGTTTGTTTTTGCCAATATTTATAAATTTTCACTCTATCTATACGATTATTTTTTTATGAATCAAACGATAAACAATCACTATTTTGATTACAACTCATCTACTACAGGACACACGCTAAGTGCCGATTTATCCTACACTATTTCCGATAAATTTCCGCTTACGATGTTGGTTGCTTATAATTTTTATGGGAATGATAGTCTTAACAGCACTTATGTAGAATTTAGTTATGCCCCCAAAAAGTATCCCTTGCAAATTTTTTGCGGTGGCACATTCGACAAAGGTTGGTATGGCAATCAGGCAGGAATTGTAAATGCAGGCATTCAAATAAAAAAAGACATAGAGATAAATAACAAATTATCATTGCCGTTGAAATTGCAGTGCATTGTCAACCCCATGACAGGGAACATATATATTGTAGCCATTTTATCTTTATGAATACATAAATTGTTTGTAACTATTCACCCCCTCTCGTCATTGCGAGCGTAGCGAAGCAATCTCACCATGCAGCCACTTCTTCATATAATACCGACTTGCTCACAAGTTCATTAAAAACAAAACGCTTCGCTTTTGTTTTAAAACGGTTAGTCTGTCGGCATGAACCAAACCAACGAACAAAATTCATTTCATTTTTTTGTTAGCGGTTTGGTATTAGAACGGATGTTACTTTTAATTTTACAGGATTTATAATGGTTTCAGCAAATATTTTTAAAATTTATTTGCTACTCAAATAATAATTCCGGTTTTATTTTTAACTCTTTA
>Ga0302253_1001069_pt1 | contig 18168 bp, 16 predicted proteins | sample AAG_RA_Trp_MG_FD_193537 | JGI IMG/M metagenome (GOLD analysis project Ga0302253, IMG submission 193537) | Enriched activated sludge microbial communities from anaerobic digester in WTTP, New Holstein, Wisconsin, United States - AAG_RA_Trp | ecosystem: Engineered > Bioreactor > Anaerobic >...
CCCATTCACGATGTCATCGTTATTTTGCGATGATCTTCAACCGGTTTTTTGGTCCCCATCGTCTAGAGGCCTAGGACACCGGCCTTTCACGCCGGTAACCGGGGTTCGAATCCCCGCGGGGACGCCATATAAACATTGTGATTCTGGTAAGTTGTGAATCACTAGTTTTTTTGTATTTGCCGTTTCAGGAGTTGACGGCTCCTGAGACGGCTTTTTCTTTTTGTGCGTCACTTTCGACTCTCGCAAACCCTTTTGGGCTGAAGACAAGAAGGCTACCATCATGGCGTGAAAGATCTTCCAAAGCATTCCTGATGCTTTCGAGACCAAGCTTTCCAAGATAGATCCCCGTGGTGCTGGGGTTCTTGTGTCTGAGAATCGTCTGAATCACCGAAACAGGATATCCCAGCTTATAAAGTGTCGTAGCTGAAAGATGACGTATCGAATGGAACCCAAAGCGCTTCACTTTGGCACGATCACAGATACGCCGCATGAAATTCATCCTGTATTTAAAAGGATGCCCGAAGTTTTCCATACAGAATTGCTTCTCCTCTGAACACAGGAATACTTGCGGATTGTCCTTAAAGATTCGATTTTCCCACCACCAAAGTAACGCCTGTTTCAGAGCCGTTGTCAGAGGCAGCCAATCATATTCAAGATCACCACCACGACGTTTGCGAGTCCATAGCCTGACTTGGTCTTTCGTGAAATCTACGTCATCCCACCGGAGCCTGAATATTTCGCCCCTTCGTGCCGCCAGATGAAGAAAAGCAAGCAGCATGACGCGATCTTGACCATTAAGCAGACCATAAACCTTCCAGAAATCTTCCTCGGGGGGTACATAGCGGGGCGATCTAATCTCGGACATTTTCTTGACTTTGCACGGATTCGGTTCAGGCAGTTTCGGATTCATATACTCCATACCCCAGTTCCAAGCTGCTACCAGGTTCTTTCGATCTTTGTTCGCCGCATAACCTGACCGCTCGATCTTTTGTTTCGTAATGTAGGTCTGAACATGACTTGGCATCAATTCAGAGATCGACATGCGGGGATCCACCTCATGAAAAAATCTTTTGAACATGAACCGCTTTTCATCATAGGTCACAGAGGCAAACTGTACCTTGCAGTAATCAAGATACGATTGTGACCAATCGAACAAAGAAACCGTGTTTGTCGGCACTGACCAAAAAGTTGAGGGTTTTGACCGCCCCTCGCTTTCCCAGGCTATCGCCTCCCTTTTAATTGCAAACACCTTTTCCTTACGCTTCCCATTTACTCTCACTTGGGCTACCCACTTTTGGCCTCTTTTGTATGGCATTCATAACCTCCTTTCCAAAGAACAATATACAGCGGCCCAAGCGTATTCCACCTAGCTTTTGATACTATTACCTGTCCGATTATTCGTCAAGCCCGAGATAAATGAAAAATTCTTGGGAATTCTTTGGGGAAAAAACCATTAAAATCATGATCTTGGGAAATTAAGATTAGTTGCTCCAAGGTGGAGGACATCAATACGTATGGGGTCGCCATGATCTGGTGGGTATTGGGGATTTAAGTAATGCTGTGACCTCTACGGAACGCGGCGAGCGGGATGCTAGGGAATGATGAAAGCACGGATTGTTAGCTTCATCAAGCATTTCTGGTTTTCTTCTCTTCGTTCCTTTTTTTGTATGTGGCTGCGTATGCAGCACATAAGTTTGAGCAATACTCCTTGTTCGCTTTGGGGAATTTTACAAAAAGCCTTCGCTGACGGCATGATTCGTTCGCACAAATCCCGAAGCAATCAAGGTCAACATGAGAAAATATCTGCATAATTAAATAGGGAAGATCGTTTGTTGCACTGGTAAACTTTTTCCCAAAGTGGTCATCAAGATAAACATACAGCCCATAGTAATTGAAATCTTTTACAGGCCTCTCTTTATTTGAAACGTTGGGGAAATAGGACTCGAGAAGAGAATCCTTGTTAGAGAGCATTATTGATTTAATTTTATTGATAATGAAATCCATCAGCACAAAAACGTCCTCAACCCACAGCTGATATAATTTTACGTTGATCATTGGGTATCCGTTTCGCTTCTGGTATTGGAAATAGCTAACAACATCGTCGTTTAACTCACGGTACGCATCCTCAATGTCTTCCCTAGTAAACCCTTCAAGAAAGCTGCGGAAGTAGTTATTATCGGACTTTTTGAAATCCCTGGAAAATTCTTCCTGAAACTTGTCGACTTTGTTATCAGAAAAACTTCCTATCCCCTTTCTGCGAAAATATAACGACTCCAGAACCGCGTATTCCCTGATCTCCGGTTTTTCTAAGACACCATCCGCCAAGTTGAATGCCAGAACAACATCATTTGGATTGGAAAAATCAAAAAGGTCATTACTGTATATGTCCATGAAGCGTTTTCTTTTGACCGGTGATGAAAACCAGGCGTCAATTTCTTCGATGGAAGGCTTTTTTTCGAGGTCGTACAAGGGAGTTCTTCTGTTACGGAGAAAATTCATGAAGTTAGCCGCCATAGCTTTATCCGGTCCCATTCCATCTTTAAGAAACGGGGCGTATAACATCCAGAAGGTTTGCATCTTGTCTAGCAGAACAGTCTTATTGTTCATTAATTTTCCCTTTTCATAATAAAATTGCTCTATTAGGAATTTTAACCCCCACATTTTTTGAACAAGATGCGTATCTGTCTTTCCCATGTTTAACGAAGTCCACAAGGCTAAGCGATAGTTCGTTAACAAAATTGTCAATATATACATACACTTATTGACATACGAGGCTTCTGACCATATGTTCTGCATTAAACACAGACACAAAACCAAAGTCAATCATTTTGCCCCCTCATCTGAGGACGAGAGCAAGCACATCAGGACCGATACATCGGTCAAGGAGGATTGAGATATGATTTTGCACAGACAAGAAATAAGAGCCATTGACGAACAATTGGCCTCAAGGATGGGATACTTGGAGCCAGGTGGTATTAACAGGAAGAAGAGAACCGAGACTATTCTTGTTGAAATGCTAGACATGCTACCAACTGGCTGGAAACCTCAATATTCAGCTGATTCGGTCACGTCGAAAAAGCAAAGAAGACGGAGAAGAGGACCTCAAGTTTTGACTTTAGTATAAGGGGTTCTCGCTCTTCGGTACATGAAAAAAACAAAAACGATTACTGTAAGCGATTCAAGCATTCATGGCTTAAAGGTTACAAAACAATGAGGACATCAAACCAGCAACTGCAACGGGATTTAGGGAAGGCATTAACCCCCAAGGACGTTGCCGCATATCTTGGTCTTAATGAAAAGACCGTGCGTCGCTATTATCGGGAATTGGGTGGTGTGCGCTTGGGCCGCATCTTTCGTTTCTTTGAAAAGGAGTTCATCTATGCCGTACAAACGAGTGGACAAATGGATAGGTCAAGTGAGGAAACAAGGGGTGAGGCGAGAAAAAGTTTTTTCATGCAAGAAGGAGGCTCTTGCATGGGAAGCCAAGATGAGGCGGAAACCCGTCGGAGATTGGCAAGAAACGACAGCCATAACCTGTTTGGTTGATTGGGCTCAGAGCTATCTCGATTACGCCAAGGAGAAATTTAGTTCAAAGACCTACATGGAAAAGAGGTCCGCATTCAAGGTTTTCTTCCAGGATGTCAATCCAGTGCTTCCAGTCGATCAACTTACCCCGGCAGAGGTACTGAATTTTATTCTTTCACAAGCAAAAAAGAGGTCGGGGAACGCTGCGAACAAGGACCGAAAGAATCTTATCGCCGCTTGGAATTGGGGGGTCCATTACATGAATCCACCGTTAGCGCATAAGAATCCATGTCAGGTTGAGAAAATGTCCGAGATTAGATCGCCCCGCTATGTACCCCCCGAGGAAGATTTCTGGAAGGTTTACGAACAAGCTTCCACGCAGCAGGATCGGGTGATGCTTATGGCCTTTTTGCATCTGGCAGCACGAAGATCGGAACTTTTTCATCTCAAATGGTCTGACGTCGATTTCATAAACAAGCGAATCTGTCTTTGGACAAAGAAACGGGAAGGCGGTCATAAGGAATATGATTGGCTCCCGATGACATCAGACCTTCGGCAAGCGTTACTGCAATGGCGCGAGGAAAGATTGAAACAGCCGATCGATGACAAAGAACACGTGTTCGTTTGTCTGGATGAAACGCCCTTTTGTGATGTGTATTATGGGAAGCCGTTTCTTCATCGGCAACATCTGATGGAGAGCCTTTGCAAGAGGGCCAAAGTCAAGCCTTTTGGATTCCATGGAATCAGACATTTGACGGCATCAATACTTTATCAAAAAGGATACTCACTGGCAGTTATTCAAGCGATCCTACGGCATGCGAGTCCGAATACGACCGCACGTTACATCCACAGTCTTGGATTGGAAGAAACAAGGGGCGCACTTGAGGAAGGTCTTAGAGGACCGGCTCAGGTGATCGAATTCAGGAAGGCAAGTAGTGAATAAAAAAAACCCAGAGGTTGTGACTCTGAGGGCAGTTTGTGTCCAGACTTGTGTCCGGATGAAAAGGTGAGGGTTATTATTTTAAAACCCTTGATATTATTGGTAGTCCCGCGGGGACTTGAACCCCGGTTTTCGGCGTTAGAGGGCATCCACACCACCTTTATACAGCCATAATTCCGCTATTTTAGCCTACATTAGAGTCATAAAAGACACTATGGACACGACGTTTTGTGTCTGTGTCTGTGTTTGTGTCCGCTTTTTTAAAAAGAGCTCCTGCATAGATAGGGGCTTTTTTGTTTTAAGACGCCGAAAGGAGGGTAAATAATGAAAACTTAATATAACTGAAAACAACGCGGCACCGGTGGAGCCATTTCCTTAATCAGGAAGTGGCTTTTTTTATTTAAAACCATTTTATTTGAAAGGAGTATTTAGAATGGAAAAAAACATTAGCGATACAACATCGTTTTTGGTGCCGGAACCACCAGCGATCATGGGAATGGACTTGGCTCAGGTTAGGCTGGTCCATGGCAACAATTTTGGAACTTCCGGATATAGTCTAATGAATTTAATGCCGGATGTAGTCAAGAGCAATACCCTGGCTATGCTGACCTGGCAACGGGAATGTGAAAATGCTGAGATTGACCCGTCTCAGTTGTTAATTCAGGGTATCGAGTTCCTTAAGCTCGGGAATCAGGACTACAATAGTTTTCGCCACCTCTTTTGGCGATATGACGCGGAATGGTTCATATACCTGGGTGGAGTTCTCCTCAAGCTGAAGGACCTCGTAAAAAAATCTGGCTTGGTTTGGGGTGCTTGGGCTGAAATAAATCTCCCATTTATAAAAAAACGTACCAGAGAACGAATGATGAATCTTGCACGGAGAAAGGATTGTCATCGCTATATGATTCTTGGAAGCGAAAGGCTTGACGTTCTCTGCAGTGCAACAAAAGGATTGGAAGGGGATGATCCCATCGGCGCATTCATGCTTAACCACGGCATCCAATTTGATCCCACCCAGGAATTCGATCTTGATGAGTTTAAGACTAGCGTCGATGTGGCCCTCAATAAGGACAGACTCCTGAAAAATGGAATTGAAGTGGATATCGAAAAAATAAAAGCTTTGACCGTGACTGGTCGAAGCCTTGACCAATCTCTGATCCAGAAGATGAAGGACATCAAAGAATCCGGGGGGGATTTGAATATCTACCTAGATAAAATTGCCATGACTGGTGGTGGAGATTCCGATGAAGTTGACGGGAAAAGGCTCCAAGATTTTAATACGCTATCTAATCGACTCATCTTAACAATTGATTACCTCATCAAAGATCATGAGGATGAGATTGATAAATTGGACAAAGAAACTTTTGTGAAACTGGTCAAGCAACTGGCAAAGCTTCAGAAATTCACCAGTTTCAACGAGCAGGTAACTGCAGCAGCCTAAACCCAAACAATAGCCCCTTATGTTCCCGGGATATAGGGGGCTATTTATTAAGAAAGGATAATAAAATTATGTATGTATTTCAAGCCTCATTGTTTCTGAGGGTATTGCGGCGTTATCACCAACTCTTTCCCACCGAGCCCTTAAACGTGTTGCTTTCCCTAGCTTACAATGAGGGGGAGCGAAGAGGGTTCCTGATCACCTGCAGAAAGATGATCAATAGCATCATCGGTGATTCCGGGGCTTGGTCGGTGGCGCAGGGGACATCAAATCTGACTATCGAAGAGGTCATCAGCTTCCTTGAGTCATTTGGGCATTTGTTCGACCGGTATTTCAATTTCGACACGGATTTCTCTGAACAAGGGTTCGATCACAACATTGCTAATCAGATCCGCATGGAGCAGGCGGGCCTAAAGCCGGTACCTGTCGTTCACAATTTCTTTAATGATGAGATTGAATACTATCTCGATTCGGGGAAGTACGATTGGCTGGCCCTGGGTTCAAGCCAGAGTACGAACTTTGATGACATAAAATATGCCGTCGATAAAATCAAAAAATGGGGCAACCCAAACATCAAGATTCACTGGTTCGGTGGATCGAAGTTTGAATGGCTCTGCCAGCTTCCCATTGCCTCATGCGATACGACGTCTTGGGCGCAAACGGGAATGTACGGATACATCTATTACTGGAATCCAGAGAATCCTGATTTCAACAAAACCGACAAAATATATATCGGCGGCCGGATGAAGGGTGAGGTCAAGGGAGATTACGATTTCGTAAACTATCCCTGGCGAAAGGATTTGGGGGAATACCTCTTCAAGACATTCGATTTTACCTATGCGGATCTCTGCGGATATGACGACAAAATTAATATGCAACTCGTGAATACGCGATTCTTCGCCGAACAGGAAAAACGGATCAATGATGAACGAGTCAGAAGGGGAATTTCTCTCGAATGAAACTAAAAAAGCGTCTGCGCCGACGCTTTTAAAGAAAGGGGGAGTGGAATTATGGACTAATATATAAGCTCATTTAGTCAAATATAATTTAGTAATTACAATGGACTTAAGTACTTACAGGGCCATCTCATCTGGGATTGGCCCTTTTTTTCATCAAAAAATAAAAGGAGAAAAAGATTATGATTATACGTTCAAAAAATGAAGTTATTGGAGATATGAAAAGGGTATTCGCATCTATCAGTTTGCCTATTTTTGAAGTTGGCTCGAGATTGGTGCATGTTGATGAAGAATTACTTTTTGCTGCGCAGATCAAAATAGCAGAAACAGATGTTGATATGTATGTGCATTATGACGATAAATATGGATTGGCCGGTCTACAGATTGCTTTTGAGTCCAGAGTACCGAACGAAAAAGTTGATGTGGTTTGTGCCTTTTTAGACCTGTTAAATGGGCGGACGCCATTTTATCATTACTCGATTTGTAATTGCTGCAACCGCCTGTTGGTTAAATCGTGGTTGTTTGTTCCTCCGGAGCAATTCCCAGAGGAGAAATTTAAGCGCCTGTATTTCAATCTCATAAAAAATGTTTCTTACTGTTATCCGGCGATTCTGAAACTGCTGATTGATGAAAGTCATGCCCAAGACATTTTCAAGCAACTTCTGGATGATCATGATTGCCTGATGATAACAGGACAAAGCACGTCGAAGAAGGGCGTGAAAAGGGCACTGAGGGATATGGAGTCCGTCTTTGCCTATGTTAAAAGGCCTATCTTCGCGAAAGATAGGACGGATTATGGTTTTTATCTTGGTTTGACGTCTGATGACCATCCAGAATCTCCGGTATTACGGCTGAAGATAATAAAAGAGATGGATAATGGCACCTTCGGCATCGCCATGTCACATCAAATGACGGTACCGGATGAAAAAGTATCGAAAGTGATAAGATTTCTCAACATGCTTAATCGATTTGAGAAAATAGGCCATTTCTTCATCCATCCCGATACGAGAAGGGTGATCCTGTTAAATGGTATTATGACGAATGAAGATCATCATAAACTCGATAAAGCTGAGTTTGAATTCACACTCCGCTCTATCATGTCATTTGGTTTTCTCGCTTTTTCTTTCGTGAATGAACTAATCACCTCGGCTAAAAGCCCTGAGGTCATTTGCGAGAATTACAAAAAGGAATGTTGTATAAGGGTGGCAAAAAATCAAAACTAAAATCCCTAAACAGGCAAATATCCCTTGAGTAAAACTAAAAAAGCGTCTGCCCCGACGTTTTTAAAGTACAGAACGTGCGAAATTATGGACTGAGTAGAACGTACCTTATGAAAATTAACAGTTAAAAAATCATTCAACAACAATCATGAAGGGGCTTTCTCAACCAGAGGAGCCCCTTTTTGATTAGCAAATTCAAAGAAAGAGAAAAAACAAAATGAAGAAAGCAAATAAAGTTCGATCCGCATTTAATGAAGTAAAAGAAGATTGGTTCAAAGATCTGCCCTTGGTCGACCTGCGAGGGTTGGACGAGAATGAAAAACACGAGGCAATTTTGAGTACCATCAGGAATTGTATTGAGAAGGTCCCCCTCGAGATCACGGAAGAAAATGAGGAGGAGTTCGAATCCAGGCACAATTTCATGTCCACACATCAGGATGGTAATGAGTCGGCTATCATTATTACGACTTATTATCCTGAGACAAGTTTCGCTGGTGTCAATATCTTTTATGGCATGGTGCCGATCAGCAGAAGTCATGATGTTTACGAGATGATCAACTTGCTGAACTTACGATCTTCCATCGGGCGGTTTTGCGTTTACTCGGACACTGGTACAATTGTTTTGAAAGCCGCGACAATTATTACCCAGTATTTCAACGTGCAGGAGTTGTTTTTGTTAATCAGGCATATGCTGGCAAGCGGATATAAGAACATTCCACTCATTAAGGAACTACTTTCTACTGACCAAGCGCCGTTATCTATTCTTGAAAAACACGCTGATACAATGCGGGAGTTCATGAAGGTAAATCCTGACCTTTTTGAAAACCAGAAGTAAGATCAGTAAACAATTAAACGTAAGAGGGGCTCATTCCTTAATCGGGGATGGGCCCCTTATTTATCTCCACCCGTCAAGAGAATCCCATCTCTTCAACAAGAATCCAACCCAACACTGATCTCCCAATCCGAAAAGAACAAATAAGAGATGAGGATAAAGATCCTTAAATTTCAAGTTCATTGACAGGAGGAAAAATTATGAAAACAGCTTGTTACACCAAATCACTCACCATCGCTTTTCCGGAGGAAACATATCTCCAGATCAAGCAGATCACTGACCAAGGGAATATCTCCATGGGTGAGTGGGTCAGAAATGCCGTCGAGAAAGCTTTAGCACAAGAAAACATCAACCCATCAGAAGGAGGAAAATAACATGACAACTTTAGAAATAGCCCTTTCCTATCTCAAGAAAGGTTTATCCATTATTCCATTGAAGAGTCCAGAAACGGTCAAGAGATCAAATAAATTCAGAGAGCAGCTGCAGAAAGCAATTGAACAAAATGCACTCCTATCAAACCCAAGGACAAAGGATGATGTAATAAAAGAGTTGCTTATCAGGGAATGTAAAATGCCTCTTCTCGCATGGAAGGAATATCAGAAACGTAAGCCGACCGTAGAAGAAGTGACGGTTTGGTTCAATCAGAATCCTGATGCCAATATCGGGATCATTACAGGAGCCGTATCCAATTTGGTTGTCTTTGACCTGGATTCCCAGCATGCTGTCGAATATGCCGAGGAGATGGGGGGATTCCCCGAATATGCAGTAAAAGTCAAAACCGGAAAGGGTTATCACATCTACATGAGACATCCTGGTTTCCATGTAAATAACCAGGTAAAGAAGGCACTGGACATTGATATTCGCGGCGATGGCGGTTATGTCGCGGCCCCCCCATCCATTCACGGTTCGGGACATCAATATGCATGGAAAGAAGGGCTTTCCATCTTTGAGGTCGATCCCGAAGAATGCACACCGTGGATGATTGACTATCTCAAAGAGGTGAGCAATCCAGAAATGATGCCTAAACCCGAAGTTAAGAAAGAAGCGCCTCAAGCTTCCGTGAATAACGTAAAGAAGGAACCAGTCAGCTCCGTACAATCAGAGCGGGGGAAAAGAAGCTTCAAAGACATCATCGCCAATGGTTGTGATACTGGTGAGCGTAATCATACAGCGGCCAGCCTGATTGGCCATTTGCTAAAAACTATGGTCAAAGAAGAGGCATGGGAGTTCTTCAGGCTGTGGAATGATGATAAAAACAATCCACCTTTACCCTCTGAAGAATTGAAAAAGATCTTTGATTCCATCTCTGATATGGAGATGAAGGGAAAGGTAACGGTACAATCTTATCTTGACAGTTCGAATTCAGCCACGGAAGAATACAATCAGGACTATGTGAGAATCCCCTTTGCCGGACAAAATTCGCTTCATAATCTTGAAAAAATGATGAACGGGGGATTTGCAGGGGGTAGGTTTTACATCTTCGGTGGCATACCTTCTTCAGGTAAAACGGTTCTCCTGAATAACATCGCGGATAACATCTGTCTCAATGGGTACCCCGTTCTCTTCTTCAGCTATGATGACGGTAAAGCCGAATTGAGATATCGCACATTTTCCCGATTTAGCGACTTTAGCATCGAAGACTTCAATCTCGTACGGATAGCCGATATTAAAGAGGTCTTCAAAGTTCCAGCCATCACGCAGATCCTTCCCTTGAAATACATAATCCAGGATATGATTCCCGTTGAAAAATGGCCAGACCTGGTTGAGCAGATCAAGAAAAGGCATGGGAAGGGTCCTGTAATCATCATTGATTATCTGAGAAAGCTGAAAACGGAATCGAAGAGCACAGAAGAACGGCTCCGGGTCGATGACATCATTAATAAACTGACCCATCTTGCCAAGAAAGAGAACGTTTCCGTAGTCGTCATATCCGAGCTGGCCCGGGACTCTTATAAATCCGGACAGAGGCTGAGCATGGCGTCGTTCAAGGAATCGGGAAGTATTGAATATGAGGCTTCCTGGTTGGGAATAATTGCCGCTGTCGAGGAAGGGAAAAACGGTGAGTACATCATGAAGGAGAATTGGGAGAACATCATTGATCAAGACGGTAACATTGACCTGATTGTCTTTAAGGCTAAACGAGGAACGGGCCATACCGGTAAAGTGCCTTTGAAGATCGACAAGAACCACATGACCGTGACCGATAGGATCGATATTAATCCAGCAGCAATAAAATCCACCAAGAAATCCAAGTTTTCTGTTTAATGGAGGGATATATGTATGAACGAACGTCAGGCGATGGAAGCATTCACCAAGATTTTTTACGATTACCAGTCCATCAGGGACCCCAAATATCGCCATGCAAACCTTGAGGACCTCAAAGATCAACTTGTTGTCCTGTACGGTTTGAAAGACGATCTGAATGAAATCAAAAACTATCACGACCTCATTAACGGCATAACGCAGACCATCCGTCATATCGAAAGAAACGCAAAATCCGAAAAACCATGGATCAATGTTTCAGAAAGGGGAATCAATAAGGCGATCCAGCCGGTCGTTAAGAAAGCCGGTCATCCAGTTGAATTCCCTTTTGAATGGAAAGACCCAAAATCGGGCCGCTCCTGCTATATCAATGACAACTGGGACGCCCGCAATTTTATGGTCATGGATGTGGTCGGTTACATGTTACTTCTTAAGGAGGGCGGCGACGCTCTTCCCAAAGAACCGTCATTCATATTCAATGACTTGAGCAGTATTGGGGCGAGAGAAACCGTTCCATCTCCGGAATCCTCGGACGATCAAGATCAGATGTCAGTTTTAACAAGGATACTGTCATCAAGGTTCTGGATTAAGTTTACCGACTCGGACTTCAAGAAATTTACGTGCCGGGATTATACCTCCACCCAGATTCTGAATCTTCTTCACGACACATCGAAGGTTGAATTCAAAATCGTATTTCCGATTCGTATAATGGAAAAGGAAGGACCCAAGGAGAAGATCTGCCAGATGAACATTTTCAGCAGACCCTTTGAATTATGGCCCGTTGATAAAGACATACGAAATGATGGGATCGTTCAGAGCAGGGAGTATTATATCCTCTTCAACACCGTCCTCGGCGAATTGTTCGTCCACAACCTCTTGAGCAAAAATTACGACTGGATTGAAAACAGGTTCTACATGCTTCCTGCCGGCGCTCAGGTCTTTTACCGGCAGTTTATTATCCACAACAATTATCCCCAAATATCCCTCAACCTCAGCACCATCAAGGAAAGGCTCCACCTGTGCGACAAGAACACCACGAACCTGATCAGGACCATTGAAGACAACATTCTGAAACCTCTCCGCGATCATGGTTTTATCGACTCCTATGAAAAAACCAATGAAGGACTCATGGGCACAAAGTTCATTATCCATCGATCCAAAAAGGGAAACCAGGCTGATGTTATCAATGACATAGCTTCCATCTCCACAGAGGGATCGGGGGTCCGTAAAGGAGGGATCGGGGGTTCGTAAAAGAAGGATGGGGGGTTCGTAAAGAAGGGATCGGGGGTTCGTAAATCAAAAACCAATTGAACCTGTTGATAATGGTTAGGAACTCAAAAGGACATGATATAATAAGATATATTAAGATATATTAACTGAGAAAAACCTTCCCCGGAGGGTCGGTTTTCTCCGGGGACCATTTATATTATTTTTTTTGAAAATTGATTGAAGAGTTAATTCATACTTGTAGTCTTTGCTAGTAATCCTGACTAGAAGTCTAAAATATAATAATGGCCAATAAGGGAAGATTTGGATGGAGTCTACAAGTAAAGATTTGGGTATAAAAACAAAAAAAATAAAAAAATAAAAATGGTAGGAGAAGTTCATTAAGGATCAGCTGCTGCTTCTTTCTCTGTGGCTACTGATTCTTGTATGGATGATTCATTATAGAACAGATGTACTGGGAAGTTAGTTGTACTTGACATTTACAAATGGCAGGATTCAAGTTTTCTGGGAATGTATTTCTTATACGAGGTCTTCTATAATCTTATCTTCAAATCAGTATGATGGGTAGTCCTGGACAGTTAAAATTACTTTTATAATCCATTAATTTCATTCTGGAAAAATAGGCTGTTTTAGGGCTTCATGGTATTTACATTGAAGTGATTTTGAGTGAGATTCAACGTCATTCAAAAGCGTCGGCACAGACGCTTTTTTAGTTTAGGACAGTTTAAGTAATGGGGGGTGCTTGCCTTCTTTCGCCATCGCCTGGATGATTTCTTGAACTTCATGGTCTTTCAGAAAACCGTCCAAATCATTGAATGACATATCAGAAATACCAAAATCCTGAAACAAACGTTTGATTTCAAATAAAGGGATCTTTAGATTTTTACCCAGTCCGAATGCCTTAATTTTACCCCCTTTTACCCCCCTATCTCCCGAATCCCATTCGAACGCAAAGTTGATTCAGTAAATTAGGCTCTCAAATTATACCACTTTCTTATCGGAAAGAATCTTACCTTTTTCCGCCAGCACATACCTTCCGATCTGTAGATCTTATAAGAACAAATTAAAAATAAAATATAATTCATTACTTAAGAGGAGGATAACCTGATGAAGAAACGTATCTATTCAAGACCCGTATGCGTGACCTTGTCCGAACAGATGTTCAACCAACTGGAGACCATTACCAGGGAAAGGGAGGTCAGTCTCTCGGAGTACATCCGGGAAGCTGTACAGGAGAAGTTTGACCGGGACAATGGCCCGAATAATTTTTGTAATGAATATTAGATTGAAAGGAGGAACATAAAATGATCAATAACAATAGTATGCTAGCAAATACATATACTTACACTCGTAACGAAATGAGCGATGATCTTGATGAAGAAAATTCAATCAACCAGGATGAGGACCTGAATCAAATAGTGCAGGGTTATGATGAGAAGCAACTGGTGATACCACAGCCGGAACAGGCTTCAGCAAGTGACATTCCCAAGACCGAAGCGGACTTGATTGGCGAGATTCGCTATTTGAACATGAAGATGAACCTGTCGAGCATGTTGATCTATTGGCAGATGGGGAAAAAGATCAGTTCCTTTTATCAAGGGGAATATGGCACTGGAGAATTAAAAAGAATAGCCGAGCAGACCGGTGTGGGTCAGGACAGCCTAACCAAGGCCTGCAAATTCGCAAAGCAGTATTCCGAAGAGCAATTGCAGATCTTTGTCCATGGGAATTTTCAATTGTCCTGGTTCCAGATCGCTCAGAACCTCTCCGTGGAGCCGCAAAAGTTGATCGACGTTTACCAGGAGGTCCGTAACCCTTCTGAATTTCATAATGCCATTATGAAATTGAAAGACCCAGTTGAGAGAAGGGGAAAAGCGAAGAAAGCTGAAAACAAAAGCCCTCAAGTGGATGACGCTAAGGAACCGGCGGAATCTCCGGAAACAGAAGATCTTTATGAAATTGGAGAGGATGTGTTTTATGAAGATGTCAGGCCGCCTCTAGACGGGGATGTGTTCAATGAGATGGCCGAATTGGAAGATCCTGGACCGGGCCCGGACTATGAGAGCTACCGGCAGGAACTGGAAACAATGAGAGCAGAAAAAACGAAACTCAAAGGCAAAATTGAAGAAATGCAGGCTGATTACGACCAACTAAGTAGTGAGCGCGATGAAGGCTTGCAGAGGGTGGAAAAGCTGAAAAACATCGGGGCGAAATACCAGTCAATCCTGCGGAAGATCTATGACAGAATCGCTGATGGCATGACGGCGGAGGAACTTTTTGATGAACTCCAGGCTGACGCTCTTGAGCCCTTTCTGACGGGCAGGATATTTAAGGAATAAATACATTACGAAATTCCAAATAAAAAGGCCACTACGAGCCCATTATTAAGCAGTGGCCTTTATTTTTCATTGGACGCAGTTTTCTTGGCAAAAATTATAAAGCCGATCCAAAGCCATTGGCTTCCTGCTAATCAATAATCAAAGAGGGACTTGTTTTGACTTTGTCTGTAAAGTCAAATATAGGTTAGGACAATTAAACTGTAAAAAAAGTCTTAAATTTCTGCCTTACATCTTAGGAAACCAAGAATAATATCAACGAATTTTGACCCTGATGTGTGTCATATTCGCACTATTGTGCATTGATCGCACATCTTTCACAAACGGCGTGCGAGATATGCACTTTCCTTTAAGCCAATGCTTGCAGTACAGGGTTGTAGTCTGGGTGTGTTCGGATTATGCACGATCTTGGCTCCGCATATCGGTGCATACATTGATGAAAATCATCAAAACAAACTTTTTTTAAGAGGTCAAGTATATTTATTAATACCTGTAATTAAAGGGTATTTTCATTATTGTGGCCTCACATAAAACTTGTCAGTTTTTATAATCCTAAACATGGCATATATGTTGCTTAATAAATGGCGATCTTGAAACACGGAATCCCGTGATACCGGCAATTAGAAGGGACATTGAAAAATGAAAGCAGACAAAGGGCTATGGTTAACAAGGAAGGCATGTAGTGGAAATATGTTTGTCCGCACCCACACAACACAAGCCAGTACCCACAAGACCTTACCGGAAAACTGGGGCAATCGTTTGAATATCGAGTTCGATCTTAAACTTTGTCGGCAGTCGATATAAGGGTCATCCCGGATCAGAATGAATGAAATAATATAAATATAAGGAGTATTTAACGATGAAAGAATGGAAAGTAAGAAAAGCGGAAAACGGAAAAATGTACGTTCACCTCAATAAAAGAGAAGTCGCTCACAAGGCCCTGCTGGAAGGCTGGGGCATCCGTTTTGATACCAACTCGGATTCCAAGAAGTCCATTCAGGGGCTGTAACAAAAATTGTGTTTGTCTGGCATTGAAAATAAAATCTGATGTAAAACTGCTGACAACAAAACAGAAAAAGAAGGCAGGGTCATTTAGCCCTGCCTTCTTTATTTAGAGTAATTTCCTTGAGTTAAGCAAAGTTAAAACTTTTTAAAGAACGTTACTAAATGAGGGACAACAATCGATCTATTCTATCGACCCAATTCATTGTGATCCTCTGATAGAAGAAAGGACAAGATCTATTCGCAAGCATGCGAAGGTTTTTTAAATACCTTGGGTCCTTTATTTTCTCAAAATAGTACTTTAATTCAATTTCACGTTGTTCCTCCGACCAATTTTGCCTGTCAATCCTCCTGAAATTTAAGGCCGTTACTTTTCGGGTAGTCCTGCATTGTCGTGCGAATGCAGAAAGGAATTTTTGCCACATATAGAGATCCGTAGGTATTTCCAATCTGGGGGTTGTTACCCACCCCTCGTTCAATTGATAATAGCCGTCTCTACTGTGGGCACCGAAGGTCAAACCAAAAAAATTTTCCCCCTTAAACATTCGATTTATAATATCCCGTTTTTTAAGATCAATCCAATAGATCCCACCGAAAAGATAATCCTCGTTAGTCAAATATCGAGAAACCGCCATATAGGCATGGATTGAGTGTGTGAAACGACATTTTTTCAGTGTCTTTTCAACTTCCTCGATATGGTCAGGAAGCCATAAATCATCATGACAGCAATAACAAATTATTTTGCCTGTCGTTCTCCGAATAATTGTGTCTCTATAAGGTTCTCCGGTCCGAGGCGACTTGGGAAATATAAAGACTTGAACGCGTGAATCTTCTTTTTCGATATCCCGGAAAAAAGAAACCATTTTTTCCGGGGAACCATCGCATATGATGCAAATCTCAATGTCCTTGATCGTTTGGTTCTGAACGCTTTTAATCGCCCATGAGGCAAATCTGGCATTGCCGAATGTGGGTATGATTACGGTAGCTCTCGCTTCCAACACAAAGCCCTGCTATATGATGTTTGGATAGGAAAAGCGGTCTTCTCCCGGGTTGGTGAGAGTTGTTGCTGCCTCGGGATTCTCGCGAATTTGGATGAGTCTCTCTATGTAATCACTGAACATGGGCGGTCGGTGTCTCGTCCCGATAAAACGGTAATTATCGCTGTTGATTGCCTCCAGACGTTTCAACCTCTGCGGGTGCCAGAGGAAGTCCTCCTCCAGATAGTCATTGAGATTAAGGAGTTCCGAATCACTTTCATACTTGTTTTCGGGGCCCGCATAGTTTATTCCGTCTGCGCCCACCTGTATCAAGAAAAAAGCCCCATGGAGCTTTTTGAAGTAAAGAGGTCTTTCTGAATATCTTTCCAGGGGAACTTGAATATTTGCAGTTTCAGGGGCAGCGTCCCTTAGCCTTTCTATTGACTCCAGGACACCACTCTGATCTGCTTGCATCGGACGCTTTTTATCCCAATCAACACAATAAGGATGAAAATAGAGCCAGTCTATTCCGGCATTTAATGCGTGCAGACCTACCGATTCGTACCTGTGATTCACCTCGGTGAGCGTCAAGATGGAAGCACCGATTTCTAAACTGCTGCCCTCTTTTTCGATGCGGTTCCGCAGCCCTTCGATTTTCTTAAGAGTGGTTAGAAATGATTCTGAATCATATTCCTGCCAGTCATAAAGGGATATACGAATACAAGTCACGTGTTCCAAGAGGGCCTCTTGCACCTCAGGAACATGAATGTTTGCCCCATTAGATATGACCGCAATTTCCCTGATACCTCTTTTCTTTGCCAGGGCGACTGTTTCAGGGAAGTGAGGCACTATCGTTGATTCGCCACCAGAAAGGACAATGCCGGCTGTCTGCTTGCCCAAAACACTAAAAAGCCTGTCCAAAAAAGGCAGTTGCAATGTAAGGCCTGCTCTTCTTGATACAGAATACGGACAACCTGGACAGGAACGAGTGCATTTTTGTGTTAAATCGAGTTCAATCGTCGTCGGAAAGATTTTTTCACCATGCAGGTAAGCCTCAACCTTTGCATGATCGATATTTACCTTGGACGGAGAGAATACTTTTAAATTCTTGAGGGCCATATAAAAAATTCCTTTTCTCTTGTCGCCGAAAACTATCCATCGAGAAAAGCCTTTGCTCGGAGATTGAGGATAGCCTTCGTTATTTCTTTAGCGCTCTCCAGATTGCACCGCGGAGCAGGGCCACCACGCAGATAGTCTAAGAATTCCTGCAATTCCAGATAGAGAGGAAAAGTTGTATCTATCGAGATCCTCTCCTCTTTTTCAGCGTCTCTGATCACGATGTGGTCATCATAGGCATCGTGGAGTTCAGCAGAACCTTTCTTGCCATGAATGCTCACTCCGCTAATTTTATTACAATGTCTGCCGCTAACGGATAAAATGACAACGGGTTTGT